>OGCL01000051.1_pt1 | contig 131184 bp, 147 predicted proteins | sample 1570041 | NCBI WGS metagenome assembly OGCL01 (sample SAMN06266162, study PRJEB24511) | hot springs metagenome | isolation source: Hot spring water | place: South Africa: Limpopo | collected 2015-06-22
CGGGAGTAGCCCGTCGTGCGCTCCAAGTAGCGCAGGATCAATCCCTTGTCCGGTCTCCTGAGCTGCCGGTAGCCAAAACGCGACAGCACCGCAGCAATGTGCCGGTAGCGCTCGTCCTCGCCACCCTTCGTCGCACAAAATCCAACCTCGACCGTCCCCGCAAGAAACGACCGCACCTGCTCCAGCGTCGTGAGCCTCGTCTCGTTCATGTCGATCACCATGCCTCCGATGATCGATCCCTTTACACCGCTTCAGACTCATTCCCCCTTGGAAACACACACCCAAGTTCAGACTCATACCATGTTGGAAAAGACTTCTTTCTTTCCCTTCCGGAAAAAAATGTCGCGGAGGAAAGGCTTGTGGATAACTTTTCCCGGATTGGCTAGAATATGCCCCTTCCGATACCAACAACAAACCATGAGTGCCTTCTGGTCAGATTGTCTGGCGCGCTTTGAAAGCGAGCTGCCGACCCAGCAATTCAATGCCTGGATCAAGACGCTGCGCGTCGAGGCGGACGAACATGGCCAGCGCTTGCGCCTTATCGCTCCCAACGGCTTCATCCTCAAATGGGTACGTGACCGCTATCTCGGTCGCATCGAGGATCTGTCGCGGCAATTTTTCCAGAAGCCCGTAAATATCGATCTGGTCGTGGATGAAAGCTGCAGCGCGCGCGATGTCGCGGTGACGGCAAACGCATCCGAACCGGCGCCGGGCACACCCACCCGGCAGGTCGCACCGCCGGAAAACGCACCGGACTACGAAAAAACGCGCTTGAACCCGGACTTCACCTTCGACACGCTGGTCACCGGCCGTTCCAACGACCTGGCGCGCGCCGCCGCCCAGCAGGTCGCCTCCAACCCGGGCACCTCCTACAATCCGCTCTTCATTTATGGCGGCGTCGGCCTGGGCAAAACCCACCTGGTGCATGCCCTGGGTAATGAAGTGCTCGCCCATGCGCCGGACAAGGTGATCCGCTACATTCACGCCGAGGACTATTATTCTGACGTGGTGCGCGCCTACCAGCAGAAATCCTTCGACAGCTTCAAACGCGCTTACCGCAGCCTCGACGTGCTGCTCGTCGACGACATCCAGTTCTTCAATGGCAAGGCACGCACGCAGGAAGAGTTCTTTTACGCCTTCAACGCGCTGGTCGAGGCGAAAAAGCAGATCGTCATCACCTGTGACACTTATCCGAAGGACATCCAGGGTCTCGAAGAGCGGTTGATTTCGCGTTTCGACTGGGGACTCACCGTGCAGATCGAACCGCCCGAACTCGAAATGCGCGTCGCCATCCTGAAGAAGAAGGCCGACAGCGAAGGTATCGCGCTGAGTGACGACGTCGCCTTTCTGATCGCGAAAAACCTGCGTTCCAACGTGCGTGAACTCGAGGGCGCGCTCAAGAAGGTTTTCGCCTACGCGCGCTTCCATCAGCGCGACATCGGCGTCGAACTGGCCAAGGAAGCCTTGAAAGACATCATCGGCGCCCACAACCGGCAAATTACCCTGGAAGCCATCCAGAAAACCGTCGCCGACTATTACAAGATCAAGGTCGCCGACATGTACTCGCAAAAGCGCACGCGGGCGATCGCCCGCCCGCGCCAGGTGGCGATGTGGCTGGCACGTGAACTGACGCCCCACAGTCTGCCGGAAATCGGCGATGCCTTCGGGGGACGCGACCACACCACCGTCCTGCACGCCTGCCGCACGATCGTCGACCTGCGCGCCAAGGACGCCCACCTCAACAACGATCTGCTCGTCCTTTCGCAGACGATCAAGGGTTGAAAACAGGATGAACCAACCCGCGAACAGCCCCTGGACGAATTGTTGATAACCCTTCCCTTTTCCCTCTCACACGAAAGCGTCCACATTCATCCACACCCGACACGAATGGTTTTCCCATGCCTTGCCAAGCCATCAACCCGTTGTTTCTCAAACCTTCCCAGCGCTTATCCACAGATTTTTCCGCCCTTTATCCTCATTAAGGAGTTTTAAAGATGCTCCTATTCAAAGGACCCCGAGACCAGTTTCTGACGCCATTGCAAGCCGTTTGCGGCATCGTCGAAAAGCGACACACGCTGCCGATACTTTCGAACGTCCTGATCGAGAAATCCGGCGGTCGGCTGACGCTTTTGGCTACCGACGTCGAGATGCAGATCCGCACCTGGACGCCTTCCGAGGGAAGCGAGCAGGTTTCCGTGACCGTCGCGGCGCGCAAGCTGCAGGACATCCTGCGTTCTTTGCCGGAAAGCGCCGAGGTGAGTCTCAACCTCGACGAGCGCCGCCTGCAGCTTAAGGCGGGCAAGAGCCGTTTCAATCTCCAGACGCTGCCCGCCGAGGATTTTCCGCGCATGGCGGAAGCGGCAGGCAAGATGACCTCCCTAAAGCTGACGCAGAAGCGGTTCAAGCGCCTGCTCGGATATGTGCAGTATGCGATGGCCCAGCAGGACATCCGCTACTACCTGAACGGCCTGCTGCTGGTGGCGCAGGGCGGCGAGTTGAGGCTGGTGGCCACCGATGGTCACCGGCTTGCCTATGCGAGCGAGTCGATGGGAGGGGAGACGGGAGAACAGGAGCGCGTCGAGGCGATCCTGCCGAGGAAGACCGTCCTCGAACTGTCGCGTCAGCTCGCCGACAACGATGAAGGTCTGGAAATCGCGCTGACGCCCACGCAGGCGCGCTTCAGTTTCGGCAACGTCGAATTCGTCAGCAAGCTCATCGACGGCAAGTTTCCCGATTACGAGCGTGTCATTCCGCAGAACCAGAACAAGCTTGTCTTGCTTGACCGTGCCATGTTCCAGCATTCGCTGCAACGCGCCGCGATCCTCACCAATGAGAAATTCCGCGGCGTGCGCCTCGTGCTCGCGTCGGGCAGCCTGAGGATCATTTCTTCGAACGCCGAAAACGAAGAGGCACAGGAAGAAATCGAGATCGACTACGCCGGCGAGGATCTCGACGTCGGCTTCAATGTCAATTACCTGCTCGACGTGCTCAACAACGTCGGCGCGGAAAAGATCGAGATCCGCCTGGCCGACAGCAACTCGAGCGCCTTGATGACTCTGCCGGATAATGACCGGTTCAAGTACGTCGTGATGCCGATGCGCATCTGACGGGAAAGAAAAGAATGACGGAAAATCACGCCGCGGACGGCTACAACGAGGATTCGATCCAGCAGCTCGAAGGCCTGGAGGCCGTCAGGAAGCGGCCGGGCATGTACATCGGCGACACCTCCGATGGCACGGGCCTGCATCACATGGTGTTCGAAGTGGTCGACAACGCGATCGATGAAGCGCTCGCCGGGCACTGCGACGAGATCGTCATCACCATCCATCCCGACAACTCGGTTTCCGTGACCGACAACGGCCGCGGCATCCCGGTCGGCATCAAGTTCGACGACAAGCACGAGCCGAAGCGTTCGGCGGCGGAAATCGTCATGTGCGTGCTGCATGCCGGCGGCAAGTTCAACCAGAATTCCTACAAGGTTTCCGGGGGGCTCCACGGCGTCGGCGTCTCCTGCGTCAATGCGCTCTCGAAATGGCTGCGGCTGACGATCCGTCGCGACGGCAAGAAGCATTTCATGGAATTTCATCGCGGCCACGCCATTGACCGCGTTGTCGAGGTTCAGAACGGCGTCGCGGTCTCGCCGCTCAGGATCGTCGGCGACACGAAGCAGCGCGGCACCGAAGTGCATTTTCTCGCCGACGAGGAGATCTTCGGCAAGATCGAGTTCCATTACGACATCCTCGCCAAGCGGTTGAGAGAACTTTCCTTCCTCAACAACGGCGTCAGGATCAAGCTCGTCGACCAGCGCACCGGCAAGGAGGAGGATTTCGCCTTCGCGGGCGGCATCAAGGGTTTTGTCGAATACATCAACCGCACCAAGACCGTGCTGCACCCTTCCGTATTCCACGCCAGCGGCGAAGCGGGGCCAATCAGCGTCGAAGTGGCGATGCAGTGGAACGATTCCTACGCCGAGCAGGTGCTGTGCTTCACCAACAACATTCCGCAGGCCGACGGCGGCACGCATCTGACCGGCCTGCGCACCGCGATGACGCGCGTCATCAACAAGTACATCGAGGAAAACGAGATCGCCAAGAAGGCCAAGGTCGAGATTTCCGGCGACGACATGCGCGAGGGACTGGCCTGCGTGCTGTCGGTGAAGATGCCCGATCCGAAGTTCGCCTCGCAGACCAAGATGAAGCTCGTCTCCTCGGAGGCGCAGCCTGCTGTGCAGGAAATCGTTGCGCAAAAGCTCGCGGAGTTCCTGCTCGAGAAGCCCGCCGATGCGAAGATCATCTGTGGCAAGATCGTCGAGGCGGCACGCGCCCGCGAGGCGGCGAGGAAGGCCCGGGAGATGACGCGCAGAAAGGGCGTCCTCGACAGCATCGGCCTGCCCGGCAAGCTGGCCGACTGCCAGGAAAAGGATCCGGCGCTGTGCGAACTGTTCATCGTCGAGGGCGATTCCGCCGGCGGCTCGGCCAAACAGGGCCGCGACCGCAAGTTCCAGGCGATCCTGCCGCTCAGAGGCAAGGTGCTCAACGTCGAGAAGGCGCGCCTCGACAAGGTGATTTCCTCCGAGCAGATCGTCACGCTGCTCACTGCGCTCGGCTGCGGCTTCGGCAAGGAAGATTACAGGCCGGAGAAGCTCAGGTATCACCGCATCATCATCATGACCGACGCGGATGTGGATGGCGCGCACATCCGCACGCTGCTGCTGACCTTCTTCTACCGCCAGATGCCGGAATTGGTCGAGGGCGGTCACATCTACATCGCGCAGCCGCCCCTTTACAAAATCAAGCACGGCAAGACGGAGCGCTACCTCAAGGACGACAACGAGCTCAACCAGTATCTCCTGACGCTGGCGCTCGACGGCGCGGCGCTCGAGCCCGCGCCGGGCGCGCCGGCTATCGAGGGTGCGGCGCTTGAGGAGCTGGCGAAGAGCTACCTTACGTCGGAAGCCGTCATCCGCCGTCTCGCCGACTTCGTCGACGCCGACGCCTTGCATGCGCTGATCGCCAACGACATCGAGCTTTCGCTCGCTGACGAGAAGGCGGCGCAGGCGAGTGCAGCCGCCATGCACCGTGCGCTGGCCGGACGCCTGAACGTGAAGGCCGTCTGGGACGAGAAGACCGAGGGTTGGCAGTTGCGCGTCGAGAAGATGCGTCACGGCAATCTGCGCGTTGGCGTCATCGACGAGGAATTCCTCGTTTCCGGCGACTACGCCCAATTACGCAAGACCTCCCGCATGCTGGCCGGCCTGGTCGGTCCGGAGGCCACGGTGCGCCGCAGCGAGAAGTCGCAGCCCGTCGCGAGCTTCGCGGCGGCGATGCAGTGGCTTTTGGGCGACGTCGAGCGCAACCTCGCCAAGCAGCGCTACAAAGGTCTCGGCGAAATGAATCCCGAACAGCTTTGGGAGACCACCATGGATCCGAAGGTGCGGCGGCTGCTCAAGGTGCAGATCGAGGACGCCATCGCCGCCGACGAAATCTTCACCACGCTGATGGGCGACATCGTCGAGCCGCGACGGAAGTTCATCGAAGACAACGCCCTTTACGCGCGCAACATCGACGTCTGAGGGATTTTGCGGGAAATTGACTAGACGTTAAATGCGACGTGCTGGCCGAAAGCCGCGTCACTGCTGGATGTCTGGCTCGGAGCGAACATTTCGTACCCGGTTCCATACCCGGTTTTCGTTTCGCCAGCGGGCATCATGTCGCCTGTGCCGCTTTCCGGATCGCCTCGGCGGCCCACTGGTTGAGGCTTTGCCCATGAGCTGCAGCAGCGATGGCAGCAGCCTCGTGTAACTTGGGATCGACACGCAGGGAGAACTTGCCGGAAAAGTGCTTGTGCGGATCGACGCCATCCTCGGCGCAGGCATCGAGGAATACGCGCAGAGAGATTTCACCCTCACGGCGCAGACCATCCACATCCTTGGCGTAGAAATCGGCACCGCCATTCAGGCCGACGAACTCCCCCCGGAACATCTGGATGTCCGGGTCGAAGGCAATGACCGCCTGATAACCGTTGATCGTCATGGTATTAGTTCCGGCATAACGCCCGCCACGGCGGGCATTAGCCTCCTCTGAAACTTCGCTGCGCTCTGTTTTCATGGTTTCACTCCGTGATCTTCAAGCCACTTGCGGACGGACCCCACCGCCCCCTTGTCCGTCGTCGGTTCTGGGTGCGGTCGATGAAACACCCGCCTGTCACCAAACAAGCGCACCAGCACGCGCGAACCTTCCCGCTCGGCCACCTGCCCGCCCAACTCGATGAACAGCGCCTCGATGTCGGCCCAGCGGACATTCGCCGAGACAGGCCGGGCGAAGATGAGTTCAAGGGTACGCTGGTGCTTTCGCTTCATTGGTCAGTGGTAGCAGATAATGGTATCACGCTTCAAGGAATAGCGCCCCTGACCGCCCGTCATGCGGCTTGCTCATGGCGCGTAGGGTGGTCATCAGAGCGCCGCAAGCCGCCTGCCGGGCTACCGCATCACGGACTGAACCCCGCCAGCGCGCAAGACCCCGCGCCCTGGCTTCGTGCCTCCGGCCACCGCTGTCCCCTTCTGCACCGCCGCCGCTGCACCACTGCGCCGGCCAGCAAACAGCCGCTCGCCGGCTTGCGGCTTGCAGGCGGCTACCGTGTCGGGTATTCCACCACGCCGTCGTGCTGTGCGCCACGGCTCTATCGTTCTCGCTATCGCCGTCCCCGCCAGCGCCGAAAAGCTGTTTAGACGTTGAAGAGGAAATTCATCACGTCGCCATCCTTGACGACGTAGTCCTTGCCTTCGGCGCGCATCTTGCCGGCTTCCTTGGCGCCCTGCTCGCCGCCGCAGGCGATGAAGTCCTCGTAGGCGATGGTCTGGGCGCGGATGAAGCCGCGCTCGAAGTCGGTGTGGATGACGCCGGCGGCCTGCGGGGCCGTGTCGCCGCGGCGGATCGTCCAGGCGCGCACTTCCTTGACGCCGGCGGTGAAGTAGGTCTGCAGGCCCAGGAGGCGGTAGGCGGCGCGGATCAGGCGGTTGAGGCCTGGCTCCTCCATGCCCATGTCCTCGAGGAAGACCTGCTTGTCTTCGTCCTCCAGGTCGGCGATCTCGGCTTCGATGGCGGCGCAGATGGCGACCGCATCGGCCTTCTCCTTGGCCGCATGAGCCTTGACGGCTTCCAAATGCGGGTTGTTCTCGAAGCCGCCTTCCTTGACATTGGCGGCGTAGAGCACCGGCTTGGCGGTGAGCAGGAAGAATTGGCGCAGGTTGGCCCACTCTTCCTTGCTGAGGTCGAGGGCGCGCACCGGCTTGGCCTGGTCGAGCTGCGCCACGCACTTTTCGAGCACATCGACGAGCAGCTTGGCCTCCTTGTCGCCGCCCGCTTTCGCCTGCTTCGAGTAGCGCGTCAGCGCCTTCTCGAGGGTGGCAAGATCGGCCAGGCACAATTCGGTGTCGATCACTTCGATGTCGCGGATCGGATCGACGCTGCCCGAAACATGCACGATGTTGGGGTCGTCGAAGCAGCGCACGACATGGACGATCGCATCGGTCTCGCGGATGTTGGCGAGGAACTGGTTGCCCAAGCCCTCGCCCTTGCTCGCGCCGGCGACGAGGCCGGCGATGTCGACGAACTCGACGATGGCCGGCACGACTTTTTGCGGCTTGACGATTTTTGCGAGTTCCTCAAGGCGCGGGTCCGGCACCTCGACGATGCCGACGTTGGGCTCGATGGTGCAAAACGGGTAGTTGGAGGCTTCGATGCCTGCCTGGGTGAGCGCGTTGAACAGGGTGGACTTGCCGACGTTGGGCAGGCCGACGATGCCGCATTTGAGGCTCATGCTTCTTCCTTTTTCGCTGCGGGTTTCGAGTTGATGCGCTGGGTGGCCGCGTTGAAGTCGCCCTTCGCCAGGAGCGGCCAGGCGGCGAGCGCGCGGTCGAGGGCGGCGTCGATCTCGCACGTCTCTTCCTTGCGCGGCGGCTTGAGCACGTAATTGACGACGTCGTTCTTATCGCCCGGATGGCCGATGCCGATCCGCAGGCGCCAGTAGTCCTGCGTGCCGAGGTGGCTGGCGATGTCCTTGAGACCGTTGTGGCCGCCGAGTCCGCCGCCGAATTTGAGGCGCAGCCGGCCGGGCGGAATGTCGAGCTCGTCATGCGCGACGAGCATCTCGGTCGGGGCGATGCGGAAAAAATGCGCGAGCGCCTGCACCGACTGGCCGGAGCGGTTCATGAAAGTCTGCGGCATCAGGAGCCACAGGTCGCGACCGTCGGCCTTCGTCTTGGCGACGAGGCCATGGTAGCGCGACTCGCGCGAGAACGACACGCCCAGTTCGCGGGCCAGACGCTCACAAAACCAAAACCCGGCGTTGTGCCGGGTTTCGGAGTAGTCGGAGCCGGGGTTGCCCAGCCCGACGATAAGCCTGAGGGCCGGAGACGACACGGCTTATTTTTTCTCGGCCGGTTTTTTCTCGGTGGTGATCTGGGTTTCGACCGGGGCGGCTTCCTCTTCGGAAGCGGCGCCGCCGCCGCGTACCACGATGCTCGCCACCACCGGATCGCCTTCGCCGTGATGGACGGCCTCGACGCCCGCCGGCAGCACAAGCTGCGAGACGTGCAGCGCCTGGCCGCCCTTCATCTCCTTGAGGTCGACCTCGATGAACTCGGGCAGGTCCTTCGGCAGGCACTTGACGTCGAGTTCGGTCATGACGTGCTGGACCATGCCGCCGTCGAGCTTGACGCCCGGCGCGATCTCGGCGTTCACGAAGTGCAGCGGCACCTTCTGGTGGATCTTGTGATCGGCGTCGATACGCTGGAAGTCGACGTGCTTGATGAGCGGCTTGTAGGCATGCATCTGCACGTCGCGCAGCAGGCACATCTCCTTGGCGCCGGCGAGGTTCAGGTGGATGACGGAAGAATGAAAGGCCTCCTTGCGCAGGGCTTGATAGAGCTCGTTGTGATCGAACTCGATCATCTGCGGCGCGGCGCCGCCGCCGTAGAGGATGCCGGGGACACGGCCGGCGCGACGCAGGCGGCGGCTCGCACTCGATCCCTGCTGTTCGCGTTTGGTGGCGTTGATTTCGAATTGCATGGTGGATGACTCCGATGAAAAACCTGCCCGCGACCAGGCAGGGGGTTGATGAAACTCACTCCATGAACAGCGAGGAGACGGACTCTTCGTTGCTGATGCGGATGATCGTCTCGGCCAGGAGCCCGGCGATGGAAACGACGCGGATGCGGGGGCAGGACTGGGCGTCTTCGCGCAGCGGGATGGTGTCGGTGACGACCACCTCGTCGAGATCGGATTCGGCGATGCGCGCGACCGCGCTGCCGGAAAGCACCGGATGCGTGCAGTAGGCGATCACCTTCTTCGCGCCGCGCTCCTTCAGCGCGCGGGCCGCCTTCACCAGCGTACCGGCGGTGTCAACGATGTCGTCCATGATCACGCAGCTTCTGCCCTCGACTTCGCCGATGATGTGCATCACCTCGGAGACGTTCGCTTTCGGGCGGCGCTTGTCGATGATCGCCAGATCGGTTTCCAGCCGCTTCGCGGCGGCGCGGGCGCGCAGCACGCCGCCGACGTCGGGCGAGACGACCAGCAGATCGTCGTGGCGCTGCTTCCAGATGTCGCCCAGCAGGATCGGCGTGGCGTAGATGTTGTCGACCGGGATGTCGAAGAAGCCCTGGATCTGGTCGGCATGCAGGTCGACGGTGAGCACGCGCTGCACGCCGACGGCCTGCAGCATGTTGGCGACGACCTTGGCGGCGATCGGCACGCGCGCCGAGCGCGGGCGGCGGTCCTGGCGCGCATAACCGTAGTAGGGCACGGCGGCGGTGATGCGGCCGGCCGAGGCGCGCTTCAGCGCATCGGCGAGGATCACCAGCTCCATCAGGTTGTCGTTGGCCGGCGCACAGGTCGGCTGGAGGATGAAGACATCCTTGCCGCGCACGTTCTCGAGCAGCTCGACGTTGCTTTCGCCGTCCGAGAAACGGCCGACGGCGCACCGGCCGAGCGAGATGTTGAGGCGCTTGGCGACATCGGCGGCCAACTTGGGGTTGGCGTTGCCGGTGAAGATCATCAGACTGTCGTAGGCCATGCGCGTGGGCGGTTTCCGCTCTCAAACTCTCAAAAGAGAAGCGGGCAGACCCAGAGGCGAAACTGTGTCTGCCCGGCGAGTTCTGGCTGGGGAGGAAGGATTCGAACCCTCGTATGCCGGAATCAAAATCCGGTGCCTTAACCAGCTTGGCGACTCCCCAAATTCCGGCGCCTTGGTGCCTCGGCGTCGAAAGGACGCGGATTTTCCGGGTTTTACCGATTTGTGTCAATCAGCGGATGGGCCGGCAAGCCGGCCACGACGCGGCTCGCGACGTCCGGCGGCAGGGCCCGCTGCGCGGCGTGCGCCGCGGCGCCGTCCGCGAACGCGGCGAAGCAGCAGGCCCCGGAGCCGGTCATGCGCGCGTCGCCGAAGCGGCGCAGGATGTCCAGATGGCGCGCCACTTCGGGATAGCGCGCGCAGGCGACCGCTTCGAGGTCGTTGCGTCCGAAGCCCGGTCGCCAGTCGGCGGGGGAGATCACGGGCGTGTCGCGCCGCAGTTCCGGGGCGCGGAAGATTTCCGGCGTCGGCACGGCGGCGGCGGGAAAGGTGAGCAGATAGGTTTGCGCGGGAACGTCGATGTCGGTGAAACGTTCGCCCACGCCTTCGGCGAAACAGGGGCGGCCATGGATGAACACCGGCACGTCGGCCCCCAACGACAGGCCAATGGCCTGCAGGCGTTCCCGCGACAGCCCGCATCCCCACAGGTGGTTGAGGGCGATGAGGGTCGTTGCGGCATCCGAACTGCCGCCGCCCAGGCCGCCGCCCTGCGGGATGCGTTTTTCGAGGTGGATCGTGGCGCCGGTCGCCGTCCCGCCAGCGCCGATTTTTTGCAATTCGCCAGCGGCGCGCACCACGATGTTCTGTTCGTCCGGCACGCCCGGCGTCGGCGTGGCGAGCACGATGCGGCCATCGCTGCGCGGCTCGAAGAAGAGCGTGTCGGCGAGGTCGACGAAGCAAAAGACCGTTTGCAGCAGGTGATAGCCGTCAGCGCGACGGCCGACGACGTGCAGGAAGAGATTGAGCTTGGCCGGCGCCGGCCAGTCGCGCGCCCAATCGTTCATTGCAGCTCGGTCCATGCGTCGATGAAAAGACGCACCAGAATGTCGTCGCGTTCGAGCTCGATCAGCCGCGGCAGGGCATCTGGCGCTTCGCTTTCGCGTTCCACCACGCGCAGCCGCCAGCCTTCCGGATCGGCGGGCGCGCCGAGCAGCCAGCGCGACGAGGCAGTCAGGGGTAGCCGGAAGCCGAACGCCTGCTCGGCCAGCGCGCTCCAGTCGTCGGCTGCGAAGTGGCGCCGGTCGGCAAGCACGAGGCGCGCGCCGGCAGCATCGCGCACGATTTCGGCCACCCCTTGCCCCAGCGGCGTGGCCAGCAGGATTTCGTCACGCGCGGGGTCGTGACGCCATTCGATCTTCAGGTGATGGCGCGTCTCGCCCTGGCGCACGGCGAGACGGCCGTGAAAGGCGAAGGACTGGATCGCCTCGACGGGCGGTCGCGCCGGCGGCGGCAGCGTTGCACAACCGGCGATCAGCAAACAGCCGAGAAGCAGCGCGCGGATCAAGGCAGGAAGCGCTTGACGGTCTCCGCCAGCACGTCGTTGGCGGGATGCTCGCGACGCGCCTTTTCCCAGACGGCGCGCGCTTCGTCGTGCCGGTCGAGCATCCACAGCACTTCGCCGAGGTGGGCGGCGATTTCGGGATCGGGACGCAGGGCGTAGGCGCGCTGCAAATGGACGAGCGCCCCCTGCTTGTCGCCGAGCCGGTAAAGCACCCAGCCCTCGCTGTCAAGGATGAAGGGATCGTTGGGCGCCAGTTCCAGCGCCCGGGCGATCAGCGCGCGCGCCTCGTCGAGGCGGATGTTGCGATCGGCGAGCGAGTAGCCGAGCGCATTGTGGGCGTGGGCGTGATCGGGCTGGAGCGCGATCAGGCGCCGCAGGTGCCTTTCCAGCTCGTCGAGCCGGCCGAGCTTTTCGGCCAGCAGCGCCGTCTCGTATAGCAGCTCTGGCTGGTCCGGCTGGACCTTCAGCGCCTCGGCGAGCAGCGCATGGGCGTCGACTGTGCGGTTTTGCTCACGCAGCAGCTGCGCCTCGCCGAGCAGGAGCTGGGGCGCCAGGCGGGGTTCCGCCGCGCGCGTCGCCGCGAGCAGCGCGCGCGCGCGCTCCATTTCGCCCTGGCGGGCGTAGGCGGCTGCCGCCTGCAGGCGCGCGGCGAGAAAATGCTCGCCGGGACCGACCTTGCCGAACCAGTGCTGCGCCTCGTCCCAGCGGCGGCCTTCCGCGGCGATCTGGCCCAGGTGCAGGCGTACTTTGTCGACGTCGGCGTAGCCGCTCGCGACGAGCTGCTTAAACAGGCGCTCGGCCTCGACGCGATCTTCCAGCTGCAGGGAGAGAACGGCGACCGCGAAGACGATGTCTCCGTCCGGCGGCTCGCCGGGGGCGACGGGTTCGAGCAGGCGGCGGAAGGCGGCGCGGGCTTCCGCGTAGCGCTTTTCCGCCGTCAGGAGGCGCGCATGGGCGAGACGGGCTTCCCGCGCGTGCGGATGGTCGGCGGCGAAGCGGCCGAGCTCCTCGATCGCCAGCGCGCGGTCTTCGGTCAGTTGCGCGCGCGCCAGCGCCGCCGTTTCCCAGTTGGGCCGCAGTTCGAGCGCTCGGCGGATGGAGGCAAGCGCGGCCGGCATGTCGCGCATCTCGTGCGCGACGAGGGCGCGGGCATAATGGGCCTCGGCCTGGTGCAGATAGGGTTCGGTCACCTGCTCGACGAGCCGGCGCACTGCCTGACGATCCCTGGCGCGCGCGAACAGGCGGTTCAGGTGGGCGAGATTCTGTCCGAGGTGTCGCGGTTCAACGGCGAGGAGCGCGGCGATCACTGCGCCGAGTTCGTCGTAGCGGTCATTGGCCGCGAGAAGGCTGATGAAGGTCTGACGCGCCGCGGGCGAGCCCGGTTCGGCCTCCAGCCACAGGCGCGCCGCCGCCAGGGCCTCGGCGGGACGACGACCGTGCAGGGCGATTTCGGTGGCGCGGCGCGCGATGCGCGGATCGCGCGTTTCCCTGGCCAGCTCGAGATACAGGGCGACGGACTCGCCCGTCAGGCCGCGCTGCCCGGCGATTTCGGCCAGCAGGAAGCGATGAAGCAGGCCCGGCGTCAGCGCGACATCGGGCAGCACCGGAACGACGGACTCCGCCGGCGGGGTTTCCGCGGCGACCGCCACGGCCTGCCGGTCCTCGACCGACGGCGCTTCACGCACCGGCAGGCCGCAGGCGGCGAGCCAGGGCAAGACGAGGAGGGCAGGGAGCGGCGAAATCGGGAATTTCATGGTCGGCCGGGATCCGATGCATACAATCGCGCCATGTTAACAGTTTTCCCTTCGCGCCCATGCCCGAATTGCCGGAAGTCGAGGTGACGCGGCGCGGCATCGCCGCCCGCCTGACCGGTGCGCGGCTCGACCGCGCCGTGCTGCGAACGCCGACTTTGCGCTATCCGGTCCCGCCGGGTCTCGCGCGCACACTGGCCGGTCGGCCGCTGGCGGCGGCGAAGCGGCGCGGCAAATACTTGTTGCTCGATTTCGACGGCGGCCACCTGCTCGTGCATCTGGGCATGTCGGGCAGCCTGCGTTTCGTCGCGCCCGGCACGCCGCCGGGCGGACACGACCATGCTGATTTCATTTTCGGCGACCGCGTCCTGCGCCTTACCGATCCGCGCCGCTTCGGGGCGCTCCTGTGGCTCACGGGCGACCCGCTGGCGCATCCCCTGCTGGCGAAACTGGGCATCGAGCCGCTGACGCGACAATTCAGCGCCGCGTGGCTGCACGCCGCGCTGCGCGACAAACGCCTTGCCATCAAGCCGGCGCTGATGGACGGCAGCCTCGTCGTCGGCATCGGCAACATCTATGCGGCGGAAAGCCTCTTCGATGCCGGAATCGATCCGCGCACGGCGGCAGGCCGGGTCAGCGAAAAGCGCCTCGGCGTGCTGGCGCCCGCGATCAAGAAAACGCTGCGGGCCGCCATCCGTGCGGGCGGCAGCACGCTGCGCGACTTCTGCGGGCCCGAAGGGATGGGCGATTTCCAGGTGCAGCACCGCGTCTATGGACGGGGCGGGCAGCCCTGTCCGGCCTGCGGGACGCCGATCCGCCTGATCCGCCAAGGCCAGCGCTCGACATATTTCTGCCCGCGCTGCCAGCGGTAAGCGGCCTGGATCAGCCGCCCGTCAGACGCTTGAATTTCGCCATCAGCTGGTCACGCGTTTCGACGTGGTTGGGGTCCTGCGGGATGCAGTCGACCGGGCAGACCTCGCGACACTGGGGGGTGTCGTAGTGGCCGACGCATTCGGTGCACTTGTCGGGATCGATCACGTAAATTTCGTCACCTTGCGAAATCGCGTTGTTCGGGCACTCGGGCTCGCACACGTCGCAATTGATGCATTCGTCGGTGATGATCAGGGCCATTTTCTTCCTCTCGCTCTTACCCGGAACGCTGTTGATTCATCTTCGCCGCCAGCCGTTCCATCACCAGCGGGTGCACGAATTTGGAGACGTCGCCCCCCAGAAACGCGATCTCTCTCACCATCGTCGCCGAGATGAACATGTACTGCTCTCCCGGCGTCAGAAACAGGGTCTCGATGTCCGGATGCAGGCTGCGGTTCATGCCCGCCATCTGGAATTCGTATTCGAAATCGGACACGGCGCGCAGGCCGCGCAGAATCACGTTGGCGTTGCGCTCGCGCAGGAAATCGCGCAACAGCCCGGTGAAGCCGTAGACCTTCACGTTCGGCAGGTCGCGCACCAGTTCGCGCGCCATCTCGACGCGCTCGTCGAGCGTAAAGATCGGCCGTTTTTTCTCGCTGGCGGCGATGCCGACGACGACATGGGCGAAAATGCGCGAGGCGCGCCGCACCAAGTCCTCGTGTCCCCGCGTGAAGGGGTCGAAGGTGCCGGGATAGACGGCGATGCCGTTGTTCATTCGCGTTCCAGCAAGTGATAGAAAACTTGGCCGGCCCGGCCGTGTTTCGTCGTCCGCCAGTCGCCGAGGTTTTCGACGCGGTGCTCGGCTTCCGCGTAAATCTTCGTCGCCGACCCGGCCACCGCCGGCAGAAGCGGCGCGATGCGGTCGAGCCAGCCTTGCCGGTACGGCGGATCGAGCAGGATCAGGTCGAAAGGCATGGGCGCGGCGAAGGCGAATTCTAGCGCATCGGCACGCACGATCCGCAGCCGGCCCGCGTCGAACGCGGCGACCGTCTTGCGCAGCCGGGCGAAGATGCGCGGATCGTTTTCGACCAGCACCGTTTCGGCGGCGCCGCGCGACGCGCATTCGAGGCCGAGAATGCCGCTGCCGGCGAAAAGATCGAGACAGAACCAGCCGGTGAGATCCTGCCCCAGCCAGTTGAACAGGGTTTCCCGCACGCGATCGGGCGTCGGGCGCAGGCCGGGGGCGTCGGTGACCGGGACGAGACGGCTGCGCCAGGCGCCGCCGGTGATGCGTATGCGCGACATGGGCCATGGGAAGAGGGACGGGGAGCGGAGTCTACTTCCGGCGCCGGTCGCCGTCTCGTCGGCGCCGACTTTCGCGGCGCCGCATGTATGATCGCGCTACCGCTCCCCCTCGACGTTTTCCCGTTCGCGTGCTTTCCGAATTTGCGTTGATCGACCGCTACTTCCGGCGCCCGACCCGCCAGACCGTGTGCGGCGTCGGCGACGACGGCGCGCTGGTGCGCCCGTCCCCCGGCTGCGAACTCGTCGTCTCGACCGACATGCTCGTGGCAGGCACTCACTTCCTGCCGGAGGCCGCCCCGACCGACCTCGGCTGGAAGGTGCTGGCGGTCAATGTGTCCGACATGGCGGCGATGGGCGCCCAACCGAGATGGGCGCTCCTGGCCGCCGCCTTGCCGGACGCGGACGAAGCCTGGATCGCGCGCTTCGCCGGCGGATTCTTCGCCTGCGCGGAGGAATTCGGCATCGATGTGATCGGCGGCGACACGACGAAAGGCCCCTTCAACTTCTGTGTCACCCTCTTCGGCGAGCTGCCGGCGGGGAAGGCTCTGCTGCGCTCCGGCGCCCGGCCCGGCGACGAGATCTGGGTGTCGGGGGCGCCCGGGCGCGCCGCGCAGGGACTGGCCCACCTGCAAGGGCAAATCGTCCTGGAGGAGCCGGCGCGCACCGACTGCCTCGCCGCTTTGCACCGCCCGCAGCCGCGCGTCGCCCTCGGGTTGGCCCTGCGCGAATCCGGGTTGGCGACGGCGGCCATCGACATCTCCGACGGACTGCTCGCCGACCTCGGCCACATCCTCGACGCCTCCGGAGCGGCCGCGACGCTCACCCTCGCCGTCGCGCCGGAGTCGACTTTTGCGGACAACTGTTATCTCTCCGGCGGCGACGACTACGAACTCCTCTTCACCGCGCCGGCCGCACGCCATGAAGAAGCGCTCACTCTCAGCAGAAACCTCGGTTTGCCGCTGACTTGCATCGGCATCGTCGAAGCCGGCCCCCCGGGCCGCTTCGCCGTGCTGACCCCCGACGGCGCGCCGGTCACCATCGAGCGGCGCGGCTACGACCATTTCGCCCCATGAAGATCAAGCGCTCCCCGCCGCCGCCCTTTGCCTTCCTGCTGCGCCATCCCGCGCATCTCATCGCCTGCGGCTTCGGCAGCGGACTGGCGCCCGTCGCCCCCGGCACCTTCGGCACGCTGTTCGCCTGGTTCTCCTATTCTTTCTTGCGCGGCTGGTTGCCCGACGATGCCGCCTTCGCCGTCTTCCTGCTGCTCGCCTTCGCGCTCGGCGTCACCGCCTGCCAGATCGCCGGCCGCAATCTCGGCATGGCCGATCACGGCGTGATCGTATGGGACGAGATCGTGCCGTTCTGGGCCGTGCTCTTCATGACGCCCGAGACGCTGCTGTGGCAGTTCGCGGCCTTCCTGTGGTTTCGTTTCTACGACGTCGTCAAGCCGCCGCCGGCGCGCTGGTTCGACACCCGGATGAAGAACGGCCTCGGCGTGATGATGGACGACGTCGTCGCGGCGGCCTACACGGTCTTCACCCTCGCGCTGTTCATGGCGCTGTTCGAGCGGCTCGCCTGATGGACGCGGATCTCGCCGCCCTGTCGTCCGCCCTCGCCGCCCAAGCGCAGGCGCCGTCCCGCCGGTGCCGACTTTTGATCGCCACCGCCGAATCCTGCACCGGCGGCTGGGTGGCGCAGGTCATCACCCATACCGCCGGCAGCTCGGCGTGGTTCGAGCGCGGTTTCGTCACCTACAGCAACGAGGCCAAGATCGAACTGCTCGGGGTAAAGGCGCAAACCCTGGCGCGGCACGGCGCGGTGAGCGAGGAAACCGCCGCCGAGATGGCGTCCGGAGCGATTGCTCACTCGCGCGCCAATATCGCCCTGGCCATCACCGGTATCGCCGGCCCGACCGGCGGGTCGGCCGACAAGCCGGTTGGCACGGTGTGCTTCGCGTGGTGCGTGCGGGATGGGGCGCCGTCCTGCGAGCGTCGACTTTTTGCCGGCGATCGCGAGAATATCCGCCGTCAGGCCGTGCTTCACGCGCTTTCCGGCCTGATCGACCGCGCAAGAAACATGCCATAATCCAGGCATCTTTGGGAGAGCACACGATGGACGACAACAAGGCAAAGGCGCTCGCCGCCGCGCTGGCGCAGATCGAAAAGCAGTTCGGCAAGGGTTCCATCATGAAGATGGGCGAGAGCCAGATCGAGAACGACCTGCAGGCCGTCTCGACCGGCTCGCTCGGCCTCGACATCGCGCTGGGCATTGGCGGCCTGCCGCGCGGGCGCGTGGTCGAGATCTACGGCCCGGAGTCGTCGGGCAAAACGACCTTGTGTCTGCAGGTAGTGGCCGAAGTCCAGAAATTGGGGGGCGTCGCGGCCTATATCGATGCCGAAAACGCGCTCGACCCGGTCTATGCCGGCAAGCTCGGCGTCAATGTTCCCGACCTCCTGATCTCCCAGCCCGACACCGGCGAGCAGGCGCTCGAAATCGCCGACATGCTGGTGCGCTCGGGCGGCGTGGATGTGATCGTCATCGACTCGGTCGCCGCGCTGGCGCCGAAGGCCGAGATCGAGGGCGAGATGGGCGACCAGCTGCCCGGCCTGCAGGCGCGCCTGATGAGCCAGGCGCTCAGGAAGCTCACCGCCAACATCAAGCGCACCAACACGCTGGTGATCTTCATCAACCAGATCCGCATGAAGATCGGCGTGATGTTCGGCAACCCCGAAACGACGACGGGCGGCAACGCGCTCAAGTTCTACGCCTCGGTGCGCATGGACATCCGCCGCACGGGCAGCATCAAGAAGGGCGACGAGGTGGTCGGCAGCGAGACCAAGGTCAAGGTGGTCAAGAACAAAGTGGCGCCGCCCTTCAAGGAAGCGCATTTCGACATCCTCTACGGCGAGGGCATCTCGCGCGAGGGCGAGATCGTCGAGCTGGGGGTCGAGCACAAGATCGTCGAGAAGTCGGGCGCCTGGTATGCCTACAACGGCGAGAAGATCGGCCAGGGCAAGGACAACGCGCGCGAATACCTGCGCGAGCATCCGGAAATCGCCCGCGAGATCGAGAACAAGATCCGCGCCGCCGTCGGCGTGACGGCGCTGGCCGCGCCGGTCGGGACCGGTGAGTGAGCTCTACGGCCGCGCGGTAAAACTGTTGGCCCGGCGCGAACATACGCGCGCCGAACTGGCCAGCAAGCTCGCCGCGCACGGCAGCGCAGAAGAAATCGAGACCGTGCTGAATCAGCTGGCCCGGAGCGGAATGCAATCCGACGCCCGTTTTGCCGAGAGCTACGTGCGCAGTCAGTCCGCGCGCTTGGGCGCGGCGCGGCTGCGGCAGGCGCTGCGGCAAAAGGGCGTGGCCGCCGAGCTGATCGAGGGGCAGGTTCGAGACCTGCCCGACGAGCTCGAGCGCTGCCGCCTGGTATGGGCGAAGAAATTCGCCGCGCCGCCCGCCGACAGGCGCGAGTGGGCGAAGCAGGCGCGCTTCCTTGAGGGGCGCGGCTTTTCCAGCGAGATCATCCGCAAGCTGCTGAAGGACATCGAACCGTGACCCGCCTGGCGGCGCACAACCTGCGCAAGACCTTCCGCAAGCGCACGGTCGTCAAGGACGTCAGCCTGCATGTCGACGGCGGCGAGGTGGTCGGCCTGCTGGGTCCCAACGGCGCCGGCAAGACCACTTGCTTTTACATGATCGTCGGCCTGATCGCCGCCGACGGCGGGAAAATCTACATCGATCGCGACGGCGGCGAGATCAGGATCACCCATTTGCCGATCCACAAGCGGGCGCGGCTCGGCCTTTCTTACCTGCCGCAGGAAAACTCGGTGTTCAGAAAGCTCACCGTGCAGGAGAACGTTCGCGCCATACTGGAATTGCAGGACTACGACGCGCCGACGCTGGAAACCCGCCTGGAGGAGCTGCTCGAAGAGCTGCACATCACCCATCTGCGCGACCAGCCGGCGGCCGCGCTCTCCGGCGGCGAGCGCCGCCGCGTCGAGATCGCCCGCGCGCTCGCCACCTCGCCGCGCTTCATCCTGCTCGACGAACCCTTCGCCGGCGTCGATCCGATCGCGGTGCTCGACATCCAGAAGATCATCCGCTTCCTCAAGGAGCGCGGCATCGGAATCCTGATCACCGACCACAACGTGCGCGAGACCCTCGGCATCTGCGACCGCGCGACGATCATCAACGAGGGCGAGGTGCTCGCGGCTGGACATCCGCAAGATATCGTCAATAATGAGAGTGTCCGTCGGGTGTATCTCGGCGAGCACTTCAAGATGTGATCGTGAAGCAGACGCTCCAACTCAGGCTGAGCCAGCATCTCGCGCTGACGCCGCAGCTCCAGCAGTCGATCCGTCTGTTGCAGCTCTCGTCGCTGGAGCTCAATCAGGAAATCGAACAGGCGCTGCAGGAAAATCCCCTGCTCGAACGCGACGAGCCGACGGAGGCGCCGGTATTCTCCGGTTTCGGCGACGCGCTCGCCCACACCCAGGAGGCGGCGCCGACCAGCGGCGAAGAGCGTGCCGCCGAGCCCGCCGAATGGGGACAGGAGGGCATGGAATGGCCGTCGGGCGGCAGCACGAAGGGCCCGCGCGACCCGAACGACGATAGCGATGCCGACGCCGGCGAATTGCAGGCGGCGAGCGTCAGCCTGCGCGACCACCTGATCGCCCAGCTCGCGCTCTCGCAGCTTTCCGGTCGCGAGCGGTTGCGCGTCGCCTTCCTGATCGAGGCGCTCGACGACGACGGCTATCTCGGTCAGAGCCTGGAAGAGCTAGCCGAGGTGTTGCCGCAGGATCTCGCCGGCGAGCCCGACGAAGCGGTCGACGACCTGCGCATCGCGCTCAAGCATCTGCAAAGCCTCGATCCGCCGGGGATTGGCGCGCGCGACCCGCGCGAATGCCTGCTCCTGCAGCTGGCCAGCCAGCCGGAATCGTGGATCAACGCCCTGGCGCAAACCATCGTCAGGAACCATCTCGAGCAACTGGCCAGCCGCGACTATGCGAAGATCAAGAAGGCGCTCGACTGCGACGACGAGGCATTGCGCGAGGCGCAGGCGCTGATCCGCTCGCTCAACCCACGCCCCGGCGCGCCCTTCGCGCCGCTCGATGCCCGTTACATCGTGCCGGACGTGATCGTGAAGAAGCATCGCGGCCAGTGGCTGGTGCAACTCAATCAGGAAGCCATGCCGCGCCTGAGGATCAACCGCCTCTATGCCGACCTGCTGCGCCAGCAGCGCAGCAACGGCGGCAGCAACCTTGCCGGCCAGCTGCAGGAAGCCAAGTGGCTGATCAAGAACGTGCAGCAGCGTTTCGACACCATCCTGCGCGTGTCCCAGGCCATCGTGGAGCGCCAGCGCGCCTTCTTCGACCACGGCGAAGTGGCGATGCGTCCGCTCACGCTGCGCGAGATTGCCGACACGGTGAACCTGCACGAATCGACGATTTCGCGCGTGACGACGCAGAAGTATCTGGCGAGTCCGCGCGGCATCTATGAACTCAAGTATTTTTTCGGCAGCCACGTCGCCACCGACACCGGCGGCGCGGCATCCTCCACCGCGATCCGGGCGCTGATCAGGCAGCTCGTCGACGCCGAGGACGGCCACAAGCCGCTCTCGGATTCGCGCATCGCGGAAATCCTCGGCGAACAGGGCATCGTCGTCGCACGGCGCACGGTCGCCAAGTATCGCGAATCCCTGAACATCCCGCCGGTCAACCTACGCAAAACGCTCTGAAAGAAGAGGAGAGATCATGAACCTCAATATCACTGGACACCATGTCGAAGTCACCCCCGCCCTGCGCGAATACGTCACCGGGAAGGTGGACAAGGTCATCCGCCATTTCGACCACGTCACCAGCGTCCATGTGATCCTCACCGTGGAAAAGCTCGTACAGAAGGCCGAGATCACCCTGCACGTCAAAGGCAAGGACATCTTTGCCGACGCTTCCGACGCCGACCTTTACGCCGCCATCGACAAACTGGTCGACAAGCTCGACCGCCAGGTGCTCAAGTACAAGAACAAGCACCAGGACCACCACAATCCGCGCCCGCAACTCGAAGGCTGAGCGCCGCGCCGGGACCTCAAAACTCCGATTGCACGCCCCGCAGCCAAGGGTATACTGCACGTCTTCGCCGGCGGAAAACCCTTCCGCCGGCGCGTCGCAACCAGGTGACAGGGCGATCCCCCAACCCGATGAATCTGATAGCCAAACTTCTTTCGGTCGATAACATCGCCATCGACCTCGAAGCCAGCAGCAAGAAGCGCGTGTTCGAGCAGGCCGGCCTGCTGTTCGAAAACCGCTGCGGCATCGCGCGCAGCACGGTCTATGACGCGCTCTTCGCCCGCGAGAAAATGGGATCCACCGGACTGGGACTGGGCATCGCCATCCCCCATGGCCGCATCAAGGGCCTCACCGAGACGCACGGCGCGTTCTTCCGCCTCGCCAGCCCGGTGCAGTTCGACGCGCCCGACGGCCAGCCGGTCGGCCTGATCTTCGTCCTGTTGGTGCCCGAGGCGGCCACCGAGCATCACCTCCAGCTCCTGTCCGAACTCGCCCAGATGTTCAGCGACAAGGGCTTCCGCGAAAAACTGATGGCCGCGCCCGACGCCGCCTCGGTCTACGCGCTCTTCGAAGCGTGGCAGTCGGCGAGCTGATCGTCGCCCAGCTGTTCGAGAAGAACCGCGAACGGCTGCAGCTCACCTGGGTCGGCGGCGCCTTGAACCGCCCGATCACCGTCAACCGAGACGACGTCTCACCCGCCGACCTGATCGGTCACCTCAACCTGATCCACCCGGAGCGCGTCCAAGTCATCGGCTCGCCGGAAATCCTCTGGTACAAGCGCCACTACCACGGCGGCGACGGCAAAGGCGAATACATGTTCGCGCGCATCATCGCCGCCCGGCCGCCCGCCCTGATCGTCGCCGACGACTGCGACGTTCTCGACGAGATCCGCGCACAATGCGAGGCGAGCGACACCCCGCTATTCACCACGCCCCTGCCGGCGGCGCAGGTCATCGATGCGCTGCGCGTCTATGTGTCGCGCCGGCTTGCGGAAACCGTCACCCTGCACGGCGTCTTCATGGACGTGCTCGGCATCGGCGTCCTCATCACCGGCGATTCCGGAGTGGGGAAAAGCGAGTTGGGGCTCGAACTCATCACGCGCGGCCACGGCCTCGTCGCCGACGACGTCGTCGAGGTCTCGCGCGTCGCACCGGACGTCCTCGAGGGCCGCTGCCCGGAGCTGTTGAAGGACTTCATCGAGGTGCGTGGCCTGGGGCTCCTGAACATCCGCACCGTGTTCGGCGAAACGGCCTGCCGGCGCAAGATGCGCCTCAAGCTGATCGTCCATCTCCAGCGACCGAACGTCAGCGCCCAGGAGATGGCGCGCCTGCCGCTCGACGCCCTCACAGAAAACGTGCTCGGCGTGCCGGTCAGGAAGGTGGTGCTGCCGGTCGCCGCCGGTCGCAACCTCGCGGTGCTGCTCGAGGCGGCGGTGCGCGCCACCATCCTGCTCCTGCGCGGCATCGACAGCATGGATGAATTCCTCCAGCGCCAGCAGCGCGCCCTTGAGGGCGCTGGCGAAACCGGCAGCAGCGAGGACGACAACTCCGAGTGATCAGACCACCCGGCGCGCGGGGAAGCGTGCGCCGAAGGTGCTGCCCTCGCCAAGCCGGCTCTCGATGTTCAGCGTTGCCTGGTGGCGTTCGAGGACATGCTTGACGATCGCGAGTCCGAGGCCCGTGCCTCCGGTTTCGCGCGAACGGCCGCGATCGACGCGGTAAAAGCGCTCGGTCAGCCGCGGGATGTGCTTGGCCTCGATGCCGATGCCGCTGTCCTCGACCTCGAAGGCCGCGCCGCCCTCCGGCAGGGAACGCCAACGCAGCACGACGCGGCCGCCTTCCGGCGTGTAGCGCACCGCATTGCTGACGAGGTTGCTGAAGGCGCTGTGCAGTTCGCGGCCGCTGCCCAGCAGGGTCGCCGGCCCGTCGTTTTCCACCCGCAGCTCGTGGCGGCCGGCCGAGAGCGCCTGCGCCTCCTCCTTCAGCACGGCGAGCAGGGTGTCGAGCGCGATCGGCTCCTCGCTGGGCGGCGCGTCGGTTTCCAGGGTCGACAGCGTCAGCAGGTCCTCGACGAGGCGCAGCATGCGATGGGCATGGTCGAGGGCAAGGTCGAGATACTGGACGATTTCCTCCGGCGGGGTCGGGTGATCGCGGTCGAGGATGCCGTCCTTGGCGGTTTCGAGAAAGCCCTGCACCACCGTGAGCGGCGTGCGCATTTCGTGCGAGACGTTGGCGACGAAATCGCGACGCACGGTTTCCAGCCGGTCGAGCTGGGTGAGATCCTCGACGAGGAGCAGCGTGCGGCCGGCGGAAAACGGCGCCGCACGCACGTGCAGCACGCGGCCGGCACTTCGCAGCGGACGCAGGACGAGCGGCGCCTGGCGCTGGCCGTTGACGCCGCGCGCCTCGAGGAAGGCGGCGAATTCTTGTTCGCGTACGAGGTGCGTCACCGGCGTGCCGACATCGCGTGCGGCATCGAGGCCGAGCAGGATCTCCGCGCGCGGGTTCATCCATTCGATCCCCTGGCGCTCGTCGAGAATCACCACGCCTTCCGGCAGGGCCTCGGCGGCCAGACGGAAGCGCTCGCCGAGGGCGGCAAGCTCCTCGCGCTGTTTGACGGCCTGGCTGGAACGGCGCTGCAGCGCCATCGACACCAGCGTCCAGCTGCCGTCCATTTCCGGCACGGGCGTGCCCAGCGGCTCCGCCGCCCACTCGGCGAGCTGGTTGAGCCGGCGCTCATGGCAGGCGAGCAGCCACAATGCGAGCGCGACGACCGCCAAGAGCGCGGCCAACGGGCCCAGTACCCACCAGGCCGCCGCGGCGACCGCCAGAAACAGCGCGGCGACGGCCAAGAGTCTCGCCAATCAGCCGGCCTCGATGGAAAAGCGGTAGCCGCTGCCCCGCACGGTCTGGATCAGTCGGTCGAGGCCGGAAGCCTCCAGCGCGGCGCGCAGGCGGCGGATATGCACATCGACGGTGCGTTCCTCGACGAAGACATGGTCGCCCCAGACCTGGTCGAGCAGCTGGTCGCGCGAATGCACGCGTTCGGGGTGAGTCATCAAAAAATGCAGGAGGCGGAACTCCGTCGGCCCGAGGTTCACCCCCATGCCGTTGGCGGTGACGCGGTGGGAAGTCGGATCGAGGCGCAGCCCCCCGGCCTCGACCGGGTCTTCGGTGGCCTGCGGACGACCGCGCCGCAACACGGCCAGGATGCGCGCCAACAGTTCCCGCGGCGAAAACGGCTTGGTGACATAGTCATCCGCCCCGGTTTCCAAGCCCATCACCTTGTTGCGCTCCTCGCCTTTCGCCGTCAGCATGATAATCGGAATGCTCCGGGTGCGCGCGTCGGCGCGCAGGCGGCGCGCGAAATCGATGCCGCTCATGCCGGGCAACATCCAGTCGAGCAGGATCAGGTCGGGCAGCGATTCGTTCAGCTGGCGCAGCGCCGTTTCGGCATCCATCGCCGCGACGACGCCGTGCCCGTGGCGGCGCAGGTTGGTGGCGATCAGCGACTGGATCGCCGGCTCGTCTTCGACCACCAGTATCGTGGCAGGCATGGCAGCGTTCCCTGTATTTGGAGGCGCCCAGTGTATTTCAGCCAAATGATGGTTTTATGACAGCCGCGGCGGCGGCGGCAACGGCTTGCGTTATGATAGTCGGCCCCGATCAACGCGACCTTCCTTCTCACCACGCTCCATGGCCGGACTCGACAAAACCACCCCCGTTCCGACGGAAATCCGACTGCATCAGCAATCGCGCGTGCTGGAAATCTCCTTTTCCGACGGCGAGCACTTCCGTCTTTCCTGCGAATTCCTGCGCGTCTTTTCGCCATCTGCCGAGGTGCGCGGCCACGGACCGGGCCAGGAAACGCTGCAAACCGGCAAGCGCAACGTGAGCATCGTCGCCATCGAACCGATGGGCAACTACGCGATCAAGCCGACCTTCTCGGACGGCCACGATTCCGGCATCTATTCCTGGGATCTGCTCTACGATCTGGGCAAGCATCGCGACGAACTGTGGGAAAACTACCTCGCCCGCCTCGCAGCGGCCGGCGCGAGCCGCGACGTCGATTCGACCACCCAGCCGCCCAAGGCCGGCGGCGGTTGCGGAAAGCCGCACTGATGGCGGACACCCACTTCGGCTTCGAGACCGTCCCGGAGAGCGAAAAGGCCCGCCGCGTGCGCGGCGTGTTCTCATCGGTTGCCGACAAGTACGACCTGATGAACGACCTGATGTCGGCCGGCCTGCATCGCCTCTGGAAGGCCTTCACGCTGCAGGTCGCCGGCGCCCGCCCCGGCGAGCGCGTGCTCGACATCGCCGGCGGCACCGGCGATCTGGCTTCCGCTTTCCGCAAGGCGGTCGGTCCGACCGGGGAGGTCTGGCTCACCGACATCAACCACGCGATGCTCACGCGCGGGCGCGATCGCCTGCTCGACGAGGGCCGCCTTGGCCCCGTGGCCCAGTGCGACGCCGAGAGGCTGCCGTTCCCGGACAACCGCTTCGACATCGTCACCGTCGCCTTCGGCCTCCGGAACATGACGCACAAGGAGATCGCCCTTGCGGAGATGCGCCGGGTGCTGCGTCCCGGCGGTCGCCTGCTCGTCCTCGAATTCTCGAAGGTCTGGGAGCCGCTCGCACCGGCCTACGACTTCTATTCGTTCAAGGTGTTGCCCTGGCTCGGCGAGAAGGTCGTCAAGGATCGCGACAGCTACCGTTATCTCGCCGAATCGATCCGCATGCACCCCGATCAGGAAACCTTGAAAGGCATGATGGAACAAGCGGGCCTTTCGCGTGTCGACTACTTCAACCTGACGGCGGGCGTGGTGGCCCTGCACCGCGGTTACAAACTTTGAGAGGAGGTTCATGGCAATGAGAAACGTCATCGTCTGCGCCGCCGCTTCGGCGGCTCTTTTCTTCGGTCTTTCCCTGCCCGCGCCGGAGGCGGAAGCCAAGCGCATGGGCGGCGGCGGCTCCTTCGGCATGCAGCGCAGTTCGCCTCCCCCGGCCAAACCCGCCACCCCGCCGCGTCAGGCCCAACCGCAGCAGGCGGCTCCCGCCGCTGCCGCGGCGCCGGCGCAGGCCGCCGGACGCAGCTGGATGGGCCCCGTCGCCGGTCTGGCCGCCGGCCTCGGCCTGGCCGCCCTCGCTTCCTATCTGGGCTTCGGCGAGGAAATGGCCTCGCTGTTGCTGATCCTGCTGCTGGTCGGCGGGGCCTTCGTCCTCTACAAGGTGCTGACCCGCAACCGGCAGTCGCAATCGCCCCTGCAGTATGCCGGCGCGGGAGCGAACGAGCGCGCCGCGCCGTTGCGCTTCGAGGCGCCGGCCGCCGGGGCCGGCGCCGAAAAAGTCGACGCCGACGCGACGGCGGTCGGTCGTATTCCCGCCGGCTTCGACACCGAGGGATTCCTGCGTCAGGCCAAGCTCAATTTCATCCGCCTGCAAGCCGCCAATGACCGCGGCGACATGGATGATCTCCGGAACTTCCTGACCCCCGAGGTGTTCGCCGAGATCCAGATGCAATACCGCGAGCGCGGACAGGCCGCGCAGTTCACCGACGTCGTCGAGCTCGAAGCAGAGCTGCTCGAAGTCGTCACGGAAAACGGCCAGTACGTCGCCAGCGTCCATTTCCACGGCCTGATCCGCGAGGAGGAGGGCGCACCGGTGCAAGCTTTCGCCGAGGTCTGGCATCTGGCCAAGCCGGTGGAAGGCGGTTTCGGCTGGCGCGTCGCCGGTATCCAGCAGGTTTCCTGAAGCCGTGCTGGCTCCGGCGTTCGCCGCCGGCATCAACCATCTGCTCGCGGGGGCAAGCTGGGCGCGCGCGCGACTGACGCCCTTCGCGGACCGGCGCGCGGCCTTTCTCGTCCCGCCCGTATCCGTCGCTTTCCGGATCTCCACCGAGGGGTTTTTCGTGCCAGATGCGGACGGAACGCCGGTCGATGTGACGATCTGCCTGCCTGCACCCGCGAGCGCGCCGACGCTGTGGTTTCAGGGCGTCAAGGCGCTGATGGCGGCAGCCCATGTCGAAGGCAACGCCGAATTCGCCACCGAACTCTCCTTCGTCTTCCGCCATCTGCGCTGGGACGCGGAGGAAGATCTTTCCCGCTGGGTCGGCGACATCGCCGCGCACCGACTGGTGCGCGCCGCACATGCCTGTCGTGAGGCCGCCCGATCCGGCGTGTCGCGTTTGACGGAAAACCTCTCCGAATACGTCCGCCACGAAACCGCTGCCTGCCTCGGTCGCGACGAGTTCGCGGCGTTTCGCGACGACCTTGCCGCCTTCCTGGCACGCCTGGATTGCTTGGAGCAGCGGGTCGCCATTCGCTCCTGATCCCACTTTCGCACTATCTGTTGCTATGATCCGGAAAACCTTTTTCCGATCATGACACGCCCCCTCCTACTCGTCGTTGAGGACGAACCGATCAGCTGCGCAGTGCTGGTCGACATACTGGTCGAGCACGGCTACGAAGTCGTTGCGGCCGTCACCGGTGCGGATGCCTGGCGGCAGGTGGAGACGCACGCCGAGCGCCTCGATGCGATCCTGCTCGACCGCCTGCTGCCCGACATGGACAGCCTGAACCTTCTGCTGCGGCTGAAGGCGGACAAGCGCCTCACGCACTTGCCGGTGATCATGCAGACTTCGCTGGCCGGCGAGCAGGATGTCGCCGAGGGCCTGCGCGCCGGGGCCTACTATTACCTCACCAAGCCCTTTCCGCCGGACACGCTCTTGGCGATCGTCCGCTCGGCGGTCCAGGATCGCCGCGACTTCCTCCAGCTCCAGCAGAGTCTCAGCCAGGCACGCAACATCCTCGGCCATCTCGACTACGGGGAGTTCTGGTTCCGCACCCAGAACGAGGCGCGCGACCTGGCCCTCCTGACGGCCCATGTCGCCCCCGATCCGGCGCGCGTGGTGCTCGGCCTCACCGAGCTGATGCTCAATGCGGTCGAGCACGGCAATCTCGCTATCACCTACGCCGAAAAATCCCGCCTGATCGCCGAAAACCGTCTTGAAGAGGAAATCGAGCGCCGCCTCGCCCAACCGGAATTCGCCGCGCGCCGCGGCCATCTGCACATACGCCGCACCGACGCCGAGGTTACCTACACGATCCGCGACGAAGGCCGTGGCTTCGACTGGAGGCCCTTCATCGAGATGTCGCCCGCGCGCGCGTTCGACACGCACGGGCGGGGTATTGCGATGTCGCGCCTGGTGAGCTTCGACCGGCTCGACTATCGCGGCAACGGCACCGAAGTCGTCGCCAGCGTGGCCGTTTCCGCCGCACCCTGATCGGCTCGCCGTTCCGCCGGCGCCGACTTTCCGCGCAAAAAAACGCAGGGCGGCGTGAAGCCCGCCCTGCGTTTCCGGAAACGCGAGCCTTCAGGCCCGCTTGCGCAGCTTCTGGATCGCCGCGAGTTGCGCGACGGCCTCGGCCAGTTCGGCCTGGGCGCGCGCATAGTCGAGCTCGGCGCTCCGGTCGGCCATCGCTTCCTCGGCGCGGCGCTTGGCGTCGAGCGCCTTCGCCTCGTCGAGATCTTTGCCGCGGATGGCCGTGTCGGCCAGCACGGTCACCACGCCCGGCTGGACCTCGAGGATGCCGCCGGCGACGAAGATCAGCTCTTCCTGATCCTGCTGCGGCAGCTTGAGCCGCACCGCGCCCGGCTTGATGCGCGTCATCAGCGGCATGTGGCCGGGCAGGATGCCGAGCTCGCCCGCTTCGCCGGGCAGCACGACGAACTCCGCCAGGCCGGAGAAGATCTGCTCTTCCGCGCTGACGACGTCGACATGTACGGTCATTGCCATGACGGCGGCTCCTTATTGCAGGGTCTTGGCCTTCTCGAAGGCTTCCTCGATGCCGCCGACCATGTAGAAAGCCTGCTCGGGCAGCTGGTCGCACTCGCCGTCGACGATCATCTTGAAGCCCTTGATCGTTTCCTTGAGCGTGACGTATTTGCCGGCGGAGCCGGTGAACACTTCCGCGACGAAGAAGGGCTGCGACAGGAAGCGCTGGATTTTCCGCGCGCGCGACACGGTGAGCTTGTCCTCGGGCGAGAGCTCGTCCATGCCGAGGATCGCGATGATGTCGCGCAGTTCCTTGTAGCGCTGCAACGTCGCCTGCACGCGGCGGGTGGTCTGGTAATGCTCGTCGCCGATGATGTTGGGATCGACCTGGCGGCTGGTCGAATCGAGCGGGTCGACGGCCGGATAGATGCCCAGCGAGGCGATGTCGCGCGAGAGCACGACGGTGGCATCGAGGTGGCCGAAGGTGGTGGCCGGGGAGGGGTCGGTCAGGTCGTCCGCCGGCACATACACGGCCTGGATCGAGGTGATCGAGCCGGTCTTGGTCGAGGTGATGCGCTCTTGCAGGCGGCCCATCTCCTCGGCCAGCGTCGGCTGGTAGCCCACCGCGGAAGGCATGCGGCCCAGAAGCGCGGACACCTCGGTGCCGGCCAGCGTGTAGCGGTAGATGTTGTCGACGAAGAACAGGATGTCGCGGCCTTCGTCGCGGAACGCCTCGGCCATGGTCAGGCCGGTCAGCGCGACGCGCAGGCGGTTGCCGGGCGGCTCGTTCATCTGGCCGAACACCATGCCCACCTTGTCGAGCACGTTCGACTCCTTCATCTCGTGATAGAAGTCGTTGCCCTCGCGGGTGCGCTCGCCCACGCCGGCGAACACCGACAGACCCGAGTGCTGCTTGGCGATGTTGTTGATGAGTTCCATCATGTTCACGGTCTTGCCGACGCCGGCGCCGCCGAACAGGCCGATCTTGCCGCCCTTGGCGAACGGGCAGATCAGGTCGATGACCTTGATGCCGGTTTCGAGCAGTTCGACGGAGGGCGACAGCTCGCGGAAAGCCGGCGCCTTCTGGTGGATCGGGCGGCGCTCCTCGGTGGCGATCGGACCGGCTTCGTCGATCGGACGGCCGAGCACGTCCATGATGCGGCCGAGTGTGGCGTGGCCGACCGGCACCGAGATCGGCGCGCCGGAGTTGTTCACCTTCATGCCGCGGCGCAGGCCGTCGGACGAACCCATGGCGATGGTGCGCACCACGCCGTCGCCGAGCTGCTGCTGCACCTCGAAGGTGAGGCCCGCCTCGCACCCGGTTTCGCTCGGGTCGATCATCAGGGCGTCGAAGACCTTGGGCATTTCACCACGGGGGAACTTGATGTCCACCACCGCGCCGATGCACTGCACGATTTGTCCGTTGCTCATGGTTTTTCCTTCAATACGAAATCATCAACCCGCGATCGCGGCGGCGCCGCCGACGATCTCGGAAATCTCTTTGGTAATCGACGCCTGGCGGGCCTTGTTGTAGACCAGCTGCAGCTCCTTGATGACGGTGCCGGCATTGTCGGTGGCGGCTTTCATGGCCACCATGCGCGCGCTCTGCTCGGAAGCCATGTTCTCGGCCACCGCCTGGTAGATCAGCGCCTCGACGTAACGGATCAACAGGTCGTCGATGACGATGCGCGCCTCCGGCTCGTAGAGATAGTCCCAGCTGCCCGTCGGCGTGCCGAGGCGATCACCGGTGAGGGGCAGGAGCTGCTCCATCACGGGTTCCTGGCGCATCGTGTTGATGAAGCGCGTGTAGGCAATGTAGACCACGTCGAGTTCACCGTTCTGGAAGGCGTCGATCATGACCTTCATCGGTCCGATCAGCTTTTCCAGGTGCGGCGTGTCGCCCAGATGCACGACGTGCGAGACCACGTTGGCGCCAAGGCGCTGCATGAAGCCCAGGCCCTTGTTGCCGATGCAGGTGGCGCGAATGTCGCTGGCGCCCTCCGCCTCCCATTTGCGCAATGCGGCGAGCGTCATGCGCAGCACGTTGGTGTTGAGGCCGCCGCACAGACCTTTGTCGGTCGTCACCACCACCACGCCGACGCGCCTGGGCGCCTCGCCTTCCTTGCGTTTGGCGAGGAAGGGATGGCGGTACTCGGTCACGTTGGCCGCGGCGAGATGGGCCGCCAGATGGCGGATCTTCTCGCTGTAGGGACGGGCGGCGCGCATCCGGTCCTGCGCCTTGCGCATCTTGGACGCGGCCACCATCTCCATGGCCTTGGTGATCTTGCGGGTGTTCTGGACCGACTTGATCTTGCTGCGGATTTCCTTGCCGCCTGCCATGGCGCTCTCCGGGTCAGGACCAGGTCTTCTTGAACGCGGCGACGGCTTCGACCAGTTCGGCCTCGCCTTCCTTGTCCAGATCCTTGGTGCTTTCGATCTTGTCCATCAGCGCGCCGTGCTGCTGACGCATGAACTGGTGCAATGCGGCCTCGAAGGGCAGGATCTTGGCCGTATCGACATCGTCGAAGAAACCCTGGTTGACGGCGTAGAGCGAGACGGCCATCTCGGCGACGGTCAGCGGCGAATACTGCGGCTGCTTCATCAGCTCGGTGACGCGGCGACCGCGCTCCAGCTGCTTGCGGGTGGCATCGTCGAGATCGGAGGCGAACTGGGCGAAGGCGGCGAGTTCGCGATACTGGGCGAGCGCCAGGCGCACGCCGCCGCCGAGCTTCTTGATCGCCTTGGTCTGCGCGGCGCCGCCGACGCGCGACACCGAGACGCCCGCGTTGATGGCGGGACGGATGCCGGCGTTGAACAGGTCGGTTTCGAGGAAGATCTGGCCGTCGGTGATCGAGATGACGTTGGTCGGCACGAAGGCGGACACGTCGCCGGCCTGCGTCTCGATGACGGGCAGAGCGGTAAGCGAACCGGTCTTGCCCTTGACGGCGCCGTTGGTGTGGCGCTCGACCCAGGCTTCCGAGACGCGTGCGGCGCGTTCCAGCAGACGCGAGTGCAGGTAGAAGATGTCGCCCGGATAGGCTTCGCGGCCCGGCGGACGACGCAAGAGCAGCGAGATCTGGCGGTAGGCCCAGGCCTGCTTGGTCAAATCGTCGTAGATGATGAGGGCGTCCTGGCCGTTGTCGCGGAAGTATTCGCCCATCGTGCAACCGGCGTAGGGGGCGATGAACTGCATCGCGGCGGACTCGGAAGCGGTGGCGGCGACGACGATCGTATAGGCCATCGCGCCGGTTTCCTCCAGCTTCCTGACCACGTTCATGACCGTCGAGGCCTTCTGGCCAACGGCGACGTAGATGCAGATCAGCTCCTTGCCCTTCTGGTTGATGATGGTGTCGACGGCGACGGCGGTCTTGCCGGTCTGGCGGTCGCCGATGATCAGCTCGCGCTGGCCGCGGCCGATCGGCACCATCGAGTCGACCGACTTGAGACCGGTCTGCACCGGCTGCGAGACGGACTTGCGCCAGATCACGCCCGGGGCGACCTTCTCGATCTTGTCGGTCAGCTTGGCCTCGATCGGGCCCTTGCCGTCGATCGGTTCGCCCAGCGCATTGACGACGCGGCCGATCAGCTCGGGGCCGACGGGCACTTCGAGGATGCGACCGGTGCATTTGACCGTGTCGCCTTCGGTGATGTGCTCGTATTCGCCGAGCACCACGGCGCCGACGGAATCGCGCTCGAGGTTGAGCGCCAGGCCGAAGGTGTTGCCCGGGAATTCGAGCATTTCGCCCTGCATCACGTCGGCCAGGCCATGGATGCGGCAGATGCCGTCGGTCACCGTCACCACCGTGCCTTCGTTCTTGGCGGTGGGGGCGAGCTGCATGTTCTGGATCCGGCTCTTGATCAGGTCGCTGATTTCGGAGGGATTGAGATTCATGGAAAAAACTCCTAGTTCTTGAGCGAGACCGCCATGGCATCCAATTTGCCACGGACGGATGCGTCGATAACCTGGTCGCCCAAGGCGATCTTCACGCCGCCGATCAGTTCCGGCGCGACATTGACCTTGGCCTTGACCTTGCAGCCAAACTTGCGCTCGAGGCCGGCGACGAGTTCGTCCACCTGGTTCGCGGCAAGCGGAAACGCGGAACTGACCAGCGCCTCGCGCGTGGCTTCCAGCGCGTTCTTCAATTCGACGAACAGCCGGCTGATTTCCGGCAGCACCACCAGACGGCGGTTTTCCACCAGGACATGGACGAAATTGCGCTGCTCCGCGGACAGTTCGCCGGCCACGCCGACGAACAGCTCGGCGAGCGCCTCAGGCGCGATGCGCGGATCGGCGATGCACTCGCGCATGTGCGCATCCTCGGCCGCCGCTGCCATGCGCGCCAGCGCATCCTGCCAGGCGGACAGGGCCCCGCCGGCCTTCGCCAGCTCGAAAGCCGCCTCGGCGTAGGGGCGGGCAACGGTAAGATGTTCGGCCATGATGCTTACAGTTCCGCCTTGAGCTGGTTCAACAGATCGGCGTGCCGGGCGGCGTCGATTTCCTTGCGCAGGATCTGCTCCGCGCCAGCGACCGCCAGCAGGGCCACCTGGTCGCGCAGCGCCTCCTTGGCGCGCTGCGCGGCGACGGCGGCCTCGCCCTCGGCAGCGGTGCGCGCCGCGGCGACGATGCGCGCCGCTTCCGCGCGCGCCTCCTCGATGATCTGCGCCCCCTGGCGTTCGGCGCCCGCACGCAGCTCGTTGGCGGTTTCGCGCGCCTTGCGCAGTTCGTCGGTGGCGCGCCGCTCGGCCAGCTGGAGATCGGTCTTCGCCTTGTCCGCCGCCGCCAGTCCGTCGGCGATCTTGGCGGCACGCTCGTCGAGCGCCTTCATGATGGGCGGCCACACGAATTTCATCGTGAACCACGCCAGGATGAAGAACACAACGAGCTGGGCGAATAGCGTTGCGTTCAGATTCACGGTTCTCGCTCCTTTAAGCGTTGAAAGGGGCGCGGCTTACTGGACGAACGGGTTGGCGGTGGTGTACCAGAGCGCGATGCCGGTGCCGATGATGAACGCCGCGTCGATCAGGCCGACGAGCAGGAACATCTTGGTTTGCAGGGTGTTCATCAGCTCGGGCTGACGGGCGGATGCCTCCAGAAAACGGCTGCCCATGATACCGATGCCGATACAGGCGCCCGCGGCGCCCAGACCGATGATCAGGCCGGCGGCCAGCGCGACGAAACCAACGATGTTGCCTTCCATGATGACTCCTTGTGCTTAGAAATGAAAGTTGATGAAGGTTGGGGAAATGAGCTGCGAAAAGAGGGGCTCAATGGCTCTCATGCGCCTGGCCGACATACACCAGCGTCAGCATCATGAAGATGAAGGCCTGCAAGGTGATGATGAGGATGTGGAAGATCGCCCAGATCGTCCCGGCGATGATGTGGCCGAGGAACAGCAGGCTGGAGCCGAAGGTGCCGGCCCAGGCGCCGCCCATCAGCGCGATGAGGATGAAGATCAGCTCGCCGGCATACATGTTGCCGAACAGACGCATGCCGTGCGAGACGGTCTTGGCGATGAACTCGATGATCTGCATCGCGAAGTTGATCGGCCACAGCAGCGGATGGGCGCCGAATGGAGCGGTGAACATTTCGTGCATCCAGCCGCCGAAGCCCTTGATCTTCACGCTGTAATGCAGACACAGCAGCAACACGGCGAGCGACATGCCCAGCGTGGCGTTGAGATCCGCAGTGGCGACGACACGCATGTAGGCGTGGTGCGGATCGTGGCCGGCGGCGGCATACATGCCCTCCCAGAGGCGCGGCAGCAGATCGACGGGAATCAGGTCCATGAAGTTCATCAGGAAGATCCAGACGAACACGGTCAGCGCCAAGGGCGCGACGAATTTGCGCGATTCGGCCGAATGCACGATGCCCTTGGCCTGGTCGGCGACCATCTCGACCAGCAGCTCGACGAAGGCCTGCAGGCGGCCAGGCACGCCGGACGTGGCCCGGGAAGCGACCCGGGCGAGGAAGAGCACGGTGAGCAGGCCCAGCGAAATCGAATAGAAGAGGGTGTCGAGGTGGAAAACCGACCAGTCGACCAGAGAGGTCTGCTTGGCGTTCGTCAGGTGGGTCAGGTGGTGGACGACGTATTCGGATGCGGTGGGACCGTGCTCGGTAGCCATGTTTCAAGTCTTGAGCAAAAGCGCAAAAAGATTCACGAACAGCACGACGAACAACCCGGCGACGAGCGCCGGCCAATTCACTTCCATCGCGCGCGGCAACCACGCCAGCAACGCGATTACTGCCAACAGTTTGACGGCTTCGCCGACCAGGAAACCCGCCGCGCCCGCGCGCTGCGCCGCCATTGCGACACGCAACCGCAACACGAACAGCAGATTGGGCAGCAGGTAGGCCGCGCCACCGGCCAAGGCCGATCGTGCGGCGACGCTGCCGGACAACCCGCCGGCCAGGGCCGCCACCGCCAGAACCGCCAGCGCCTGGAGCGCCACTATCTTCAACACCGGCAGCCCCTTGCCTGCTCGCTTGCCCGTTCCCCGCGCATCGCCGGCAGACTGCGCCGAACCGCGACCCGCCTCGCCGTCACAAAGCCGCGCAATATATAGACAAGGCTTAAATAAGTCAATATGTCTGCCGCGATGCAGCAATTTTATTGGTGGTGCGATTTCAAGGGCGCAAGCGCTTCAGAATGCCGTCGAGCTGATCGAGGCTCGAAAAGCGGATCGTTAGCGCCCCGGCGCCCTTTTTGTTTGCGCTCACTTTCACCATGGCACCGATGGAGTCTGACAGCTCCTCTTCGAGCCGGACGAGATCGCGATGCTTTTCGCCGCCGCTCCGATGGGCCGGCGGATTCAGTTCGCGGGCGACGCGCCGTTCGGTTTCGCGCACCGACCAGCCCTTGTCGGCCGCCTCGGCCGCCAGCCGTCCCTGCTCGCTTTTCGGTGCCGCAAGAATCGCACGGGCATGGCCCATTTCGATGTCGCCGGCCATCAGGAGATCCTGCGCCGGTTTGGCGAGATTGAGCAGGCGCAGCAGGTTGGAGGCCGCCGAACGGGAGCGGCCGACGGCTTCGGCCGCCTGCTGGTGGGTCATGCCGAACTCGTCGATCAGGCGCTGGATGCCGGCGGCCTCTTCGAGAGGATTCAAGTCCTCGCGCTGGATGTTCTCGATCAGGCTCATCGCCAGCGCGGCATCGTCGGGGATTTCGCGGATCAGCACCGGCACTTCGGTCAGCCCGGCGATCTGCGCCGCGCGCCAGCGTCGCTCGCCGGCGATGATCTCGTAGCGACCGTTGCCAACCGACCGCACCGAAATCGGCTGGATGAGCCCCTGCGCCCTGATCGAAGCGGCCAGATCCTCCAGCGAACCGGGGTCCATGCGCGTCCTTGGCTGGTATTTGCCTGGCTGCAGGTCGCCGATCGGCAGCGTGTCCTGGCGCTGCGCTTCGACCGTTTCCGCGTTGCCGGCCAACAGAACGTCCAGACCGCGGCCCAAGCCCTTCATTTTCGGCGGATTCATTGCCGTTCTCCTTCCCATGCTTTGACGCGTTCGATCATTTCCTGTGCAAAATCCATGTAGGCCTGCGCCCCCTTCGCCACCCGGTCGAAGAGTACGCCCGGCACGCCGTAGCTGGGCGCCTCGGCGAGCCGGACGTTCCTCGGCACGAGGGTCTTGAACACCTTGTCGCCGAAATGGGCCTCGAGCTGGTCCGACACCTGTTTCGACAGCGTCGAACGCGGGTCGAACATCACACGCAGCAGGCCGATGATCCTCAAGTCGCGGTTGAGGTTGGCGTGCACCTTCTTGATGGTGTTGACGAGATCGGACAGCCCTTCGAGGGCGTAATACTCGCACTGCATCGGGATGATCACGCCGTGCGCCGCGCACAGGCCGTTGAGCGTCAACAGCGACAGCGAGGGCGGGCAGTCGATCAGCACGAAATCGTAATCGTGGCGATGCGCCTTGAGTGCGCCCTTCAGGCGCATTTCGCGCAAGTCGAGGTTGACGAGCTCGACTTCGGCGCCGGCCAGATCGCGGTTGGCCGGCAGCACGTCGAAGGCGGCGGCGGGGGAGGTCTGGCGCACATCGGCCAAGGGTTTCAGCCCGACGAGCAGCTGATACACCGAGCGGTTGTTGAGCGTGCGCTTGTCGATGCCGCACCCCATGGTCGCGTTGCCCTGGGGATCGAGATCGACGAGCAGGGTGCGCTTGCCGGCAAGCGCCAGCGCAGCGGCGAGATTGACCGTGGTGGTGGTCTTGCCGACCCCACCCTTCTGGTTGGCGATGGCAAAAATGTGCATCAGGTTCTCCCCAGTTGAAGCAGATGACGCTCGGCCGCAAGGCCGGGAACGGCGAGGCGCCGGCTGGCGACGATCCGCCAGTCGACCGGCAGGGCGGCGATCTCGTCGGCAGGATAACTGCCTTTCATCGCCCACAGCGTGTCGGCAAGATGGCCGGCGGCGGCGGCAAACCCGGCGAGGCTGGCGAAGGCGCGCGAAACGGCGGCATCACAGCGCTCGCCGAAAGCCTCGACCCGACCGCAGTGAATGCTCACGTTGGTCAGGCCCAGTTCGATGCCGACTTGGCGCTGGAAGGCCGCCTTCTTCTCGACCGCTTCGATCGAGACCACGCTCCAGTCCGGCCGCGCGATGGCCAACACCAGCCCTGGGAGCCCCGCGCCGCTGCCGACGTCGGCCAGACGGAATCGCCGTCCTGCCAGCGTCGACTTTTGCCACGCGTCCATCGCCGGCAGTACGGCAAGCGAGTCGAGCAGATGGTGTGTCACCATCCCGTCCCGGTCGCGCACGGCCGTCAGATTGTAGACCTTGTTCCATTTGCCGAGCACGACCAGATAGGTCGCGAGCCGCTCCTGCGCGCCGGCGGGCAGATCGAGATTCAGGGCGGCGATGCCTTCGGCGAGCCTCATCCGCGCAGCTTCTTCAGATGCACGAGCAGCACGGCAATCGCCGCCGGCGTGACGCCTTGGATGCGGCTCGCCTGGCCGACGGTCTGCGGCCGCGCCTGCGCGAGACGCTGGCGCACTTCGATGGAGAGCCCATTGAGCGCCGCGTAGTCGAGATCGGCCGGGATCGGCGTGCTTTCCTGCTGGGCCATCCGCGCCACGTCTTCCCGCTGCCGTTCGATGTAGCCGTGGTATTTGGCCTGGATGTCCACCTGCTCGACGACGGTCGGATCGGTCACGGGAACGCCCGCGCCAGGCAGGGTCATGAGGTCCGCGTAGCTCACCCCGGGGCGGCGCAGCAGGTCGAAGAGCGAGTGCTCGCGCTCGATCGGCTGGCCGAGCACGCGCTCGATTTCGTGTATGGCGACCACGTTCGGATGGATCCAGACGCTTTTGAGACGCTCGGCCTCGGCGGTGATCGCATCCCTTTTTCGGTTGAATGCCTCCCAGCGCGCATCATCCACGAGGCCGAGGCGCCTTCCGGTGTCGGTGAGCCTGAGATCGGCGTTGTCCTCGCGCAGGGAAAGCCGATACTCGGCGCGGCTCGTAAACATCCGGTAGGGCTCGGAGACGCCGCGCGTGATGAGATCATCGACCATCACGCCCAGATAGGCCTCGTCACGGCGCGGCCACCAGCCGTCCTCGCCGCGCGCGGCGCGCGCGGCGTTGATGCCGGCGAGCAGCCCCTGTGCTGCCGCTTCTTCGTAGCCAGTGGTGCCGTTGATCTGGCCGGCGAAAAAGAGACCGACGATCACCTGCGTTTCCAGCGTCGCCTTGAGCGCGCGCGGGTCGAAATAGTCGTATTCGATCGCGTAGCCGGGCCGCGTGATGTGGGCGCGCTCCAGCCCGCGGATCGAATGCACGAGGTCGAGCTGCACGTCGAAGGGCAGGCTCGTGGACACGCCCTGCGGATAGACCTCGTGGGTGGTCAGTCCCTCCGGTTCGAGGAACACCTGATGCGAATCCTTGTCGGCGAACTTGTGGATCTTGTCCTCGATCGAGGGACAGTAGCGCGGCCCGACGCCTTCGATCACGCCGGCGAACATCGGCGAGCGGTCGAGATTGGCGCGGATGATCTCGTGGGTGCGCGCATTGGTGTGGGTGATCCAGCAGGGAATCTGACGTGGGTGCTGCTCCGGCCTGCCGAGGAAGGAGAATACCGGCACCGGATCGTCGCCCGGCTGCGCCTGCATCACCGAAAAATCGATGGTCCGCCCGTCGAGCCGGGGCGGCGTGCCGGTCTTGAGGCGCCCTGCGGGCAAGTTCAGTTCGCGCAGACGCGCGGCCAGCGAGAGGGAGGGCGGGTCGCCAAAGCGCCCGGCGCGATAGTTTTCCAGTCCGACATGGACGAGGCCGTTCAGAAAGGTGCCGGCGGTGAGCACCACGGCGGGCGCCGCGAAACGGATGCCCAACTGTGTCACGGCGCCGCAGACGCGCCCGCCGGCAACGAGGATGTCGTCCGCCGCCTGCTGGAAGATCGTCAGGTTAGGCTGGTTCTCCAGTCGGCTGCGGATCGCCTGCCGGTAGAGCGCCCGGTCGGCCTGGGCGCGGGTGGCGCGTACGGCCGGCCCCTTGGAGGCATTCAGGATGCGGAACTGGATGCCTGCCTCATCGGCGGCCTGCGCCATCGCGCCGCCCAGGGCATCGACCTCCTTGACCAGATGCCCCTTGCCGATGCCGCCGATCGACGGATTGCAGCTCATCGCGCCTAGCGTCTCGATGTTGTGCGTCAGGAGCAGCGTGCGCGCGCCCGCGCGCGCCGCGGCGAGCGCCGCCTCGGTGCCGGCGTGGCCGCCGCCGATCACGATCACATCGAACGAGGTGGGGAACTGCATGAAAGTCGGGGTCGGCGTGGCGGCGCGGGAAATCCGGAAGGGGGCGAATGATACCGCCTCGCCCCCATCGCGCCCAAGAGTTTCACGTGAAACGGTGTTTCACGTGAAACGGCCGGCGTCTGCCGCCCCCAGCCCCAGATGATCACCGCCGTGCGGGCAAGCGCCCAGACGTGGGTGGCGCCGAATTTCGTTCGTCCGTCAAATATCAGCCTGCGTTTATAATGCCGACGTTTCCTAAATTTCGCCCGGCATCCGGAGCATCGTGGAACGCCGCGCACACCTACCTAACGAAGGGGATACGCATGAGCAAAAAGATTTCTCTGGTCCTGTCTCTGGCCGGACTGTGGGCCGTTTCCTCGGCGCTGGCCATGGGCGGCAAACCCAAGGCGGGCGACGAGGAAGCCATCAATGCCCGCATCCAGCCCGTCGCCAAGGTGCGCCTCGGTGCCGCCGGCCCGGCCAGTTCGAACAGAGGCAATCGCAGCGGCGAGGAAATCTACCGGACTTTCTGTACCGCCTGCCACGCTGCCGGCGCTGCCGGCGCGCCGCGATCCGGCAACAAGGCCGACTGGGCGCCGCGCATTGGCGTCGGCCTCGAAGTGCTGACCAAAACCAGCATCGCCGGCAAGGGCGCGATGCCTCCGCGCGGCGGTTCGGATGCCACCGACGAGGAACTGGTGCGCGCCATCGTTTACATGGCCAACAAGGCCGGCGCCAACTTCAAGGAGCCGGTCGCCGGCGCCAAGCCCACCAGCGAGAAGAACCCGGAGGAGGTCGCCAAGGCCGCCTGCTTCAAGTGCCATGAGACCGGTGAGCAGGGCGCGCCCAAGCTTTCCGACCGTGCCGCCTGGACCCAGCGCGCTTCGAAGGGACTCGATGCCGTCATCACGACGGTGATCCGCGGTCACGGCAAGATGCCGGCACGCGGCGGCCTGGCCGATCTGACCGACGACGAACTGAAGAAGGTGATCGCGTTGATGTTCAAGGAAGTCGGCGCAGAAGCGAAGTAGCGTTGCCGCCCCGCCCACGCCCGACATCGATGTTGCGCGCGTAGCGCACGTTGTGGCTATGGCCGGCCTCGGACCCAACCGTGTGAAACTTCACGGTAACCTGGGCGCAACACGCCGGTAACACCGCTTTCCTAGAGTGTCGACCGATAACGGCAACGAAAAGGAGACCCGGCGATGGAAAACCGGAACGAAGTTCACGTCGTCGCGGCCGAGCGCCGCGTCCGTCCGAAACTGCACGTCACGCTGGCCGCCAGCGAATCCGAAATCCTCGAAGCGCAGAAGCTGCGCTGGCGCGTCTTTGCCGACGAGCTCGGCGCGCATCTGCCCTCGCGCACCCCAGGCGTGGATCGCGATCTCTACGATCCCTTCTGCGAGCACCTCATCGTGCGAGACGAGGCCAACGGTCGCATCGTCGGCACCTACCGCATCCTCTCGCCGCAGGCGGCGCGCGAGGTCGGCAGCTACTACTCGGAAAACGAATTCGACCTGACGCGCTTCACCCACCTGCGCCCCCGCATCGTCGAGGTCGGCCGTTCCTGCATCGATCCCGACTACCGCACCGGCGCGACCATCGCCCTCCTGTGGGCAGGGCTCGCGCGCTACATGCGGGAGAACGGCCATGAATACCTGATCGGCTGCGCGAGCATCGGCATGGCCGATGGCGGCCACAACGCGGTGGGCATCTACCGCGCGCTCGATGCGCACATGGCGCCGCCCGAATACCGCGTCTTCCCGCGCCATCCGCTGCCCCTCGAACGCATCGCTGCCGCGCCGACCCCGGACATCCCGCCGCTCCTCAAGGGCTACATGCGCGCTGGCGCCTGGGTCTGCGGCGAACCGGCCTGGGACCCCGATTTCAACACCGCCGACCTGCTTCTCCTCCTGCCCATGTCGCGGGTAGACTCGCGCTATTCGAAGCACTTCGTCGAGAGGCAAAGCTGAACCACCCGTTCGTCGAATTGCGTGCCGCCTTCCGGCTGGCGCGCGTCGGAGTGCACCTGTTGTGGGGCGCTGCCACGGTCGCCTGCATTTATCCGTTTTCCAGCGCGACGTTCCGCCGCGCGCTGAAGCGGCGCTGGTCGCGGCAACTCGTCGGGATTCTCGGGATGAAAATCGGCGCCGGCGGGACGGCGACGCCGGTGCCCGTCGGCCTTCTGGTGTGCAACCACATCTCCTGGCTCGACATCTTCGTCATCAATGCCCTGGCGCCGACGGCCTTCGTTTCCAAGAATGACGTCAAGCACTGGCCGCTGATCGGCTGGCTGTGCGCGAAGACGGAAACCATTTTCCTCGAGCGCGGCTCGCGCGCCGCCGCGCAGCGCACGCGCGAGCGCATCGTCGGCGAGCTCGGCGCCGGCGCCCATGTCGGCATCTTCCCCGAAGGGACGACGACCGACGGCTCGCGTGTCCTACCCTTCCACGCCGCGTTGTTCCAGGGCGCCATCGATGCGGGCGTGCCTGTCGTGCCGCTGGCCCTGCGTTATGTCGATGCCGCTGGCCGGCCCAGCCGGGCGCCGGCCTACGACGGCGATGTCACGCTCTGGCAATGCCTTCTGGCCATCGCCCGTGCCGATGGGCTGGTGGCACAGGTGCGCGTGCTGGCGCCGTTTGCTCCGGCCGGTTTCGACCGTCGCCATCTGGCGTCGCGCTGCCATCGCGCCATCGCCTGGCATCTGGGGCCTCTGGATGGCCATGCCGAAGCTATTCCCAGCCCTGCGGAATCGCCGTCCGACGACACGGCATCTGGAATACCCGGCGATCCTCAAGTCGCGCCGCGGTAAGGCTGCCGCCCCACAGGCAGCCGGAATCGAGCGCCAACAGGTTCTCCGTCTGGCGAAAGCCGAGCGCCGACCAGTGACCGCAGACGATCAGGTGGTCGGCGCTCTTTCTGCCCGGCGCCTCGAACCACGGCAGGCAGCCGGCCGGCCCGCGTTCCGGCGGCCCCTTTGCGCCGGGCGCGCGGAACTCCATGCGGCCGTCAGGTGTAACGAAGCGCATGCGCGTCATCGCATTCACCACCACGCGCAATCGGTCCCAGCCCGTCAGGTCGTCGCGCCAGGCCGCCGGTTCCGAGCCCCACAGGTGGGCGAGGAAGTCGACGTAATCCGGCGCGACGAGCGCGGCATGCACCTCGTCGGAGAGCGCCTGTGCCTGCGCCATATCCCACGCCGGCAGAAGGCCGGCGTGCACCATGCCCCAGCCGTTCTCGCAATGGAAGAGCGGCTGATTGCGCAGCCAAGCCAAGAGCTCGTCGCGGTCGGGCGCGGCGAGAATTGCGGAGAGCGTGTCCTCCTTGTTCGCCTTGCCAAAGCCTGCAGCCTGCATGACGAGATGCAGGTCGTGGTTGCCGAGCACCGTGGCGGCGGAAGCCCCCAGCCCCTTGACGAAGCGCAGTACTTCCAGCGATTGCGGGCCGCGATTGACGAGATCGCCGACGCACCAGAGACGATCCTGCGCCGGATCGAACGCCAGGTGGTCGAGCAGCCGCACCAGCGGGTCATAGCAGCCTTGCAGGTCGCCGATGGCGTAGGTGGCCATCAGGCAAGGTGTCCCAGCACGATCAGAACCGCCTGCAAGAGCAGGATGACGACCAGCGGCGAGAGATCGACGCCGCCCAGCAAGGGCAGGACGCGCCGCACTGGCGACACCAGCGGGCGGGCGAGCGTATCGAAGAATCCGCGGAAGGGCGAATACGGGTTGATCCACGAGAGTACCGCCGCGATGATGACCACGCCCATCAGCAAATAGATGAACAGCCGCAGGACGGCGATGACGGCAACCCAGGGGATGGCGGCGAACGCGCCGTCCCCGCCGGCGGCCCCCGTCAGCGCGACCATCGCTGCGAAGAAGGCGAGCTGCGCGAGCCAGGCGGCCAGCACGCCGGCAAGATCGATGCCCCACAGCCCGGGAACGAAACGGCGCAGCGGCAGCACCGCCCAGTCGGTGAGGGCGGCGACGAAGCGACCGACCGGGCTGCGCAACGGCGCGCGCGACCACTGCATCCAGACGCGGGCGAGGAAGCCCAGCGCGAGCAGGTCGGCGAGGGCGCCCAGCAGCAAGGCGACGATCTGGGCAAGCATCAGGCGCTCCCCAGCTGGACGCACAGCTCGCGGCCGCGTCGCGCGGCGGCGACGACGCCCTGCGCGATGCCGTTGGCGACATTGCCCTGGTCGAAGGCGGCCAGCGCCGCCGCCGTGGTGCCGCCCTTCGAGGTGACCCGTGCGCGCAGCTCCGCCACCGGTTCGTCGCTCGTCGCCGCCAGCCGCGCCGCGCCGACGAAGGTTTCGATGGCGAGCAGGCGGGCGCTCTCCGGCGGCAGGCCCAGATCCGCGCCCGCCTTTTCGATGGCCTCGATGAAATAGAACACATAGGCGGGACCGCTGCCGGAAACCGCCGTCACGACATCCATCAGCGCCTCGTCGGCGACCCACAAGGTTTTCCCGACGGCGCGGAGGATTTTCTCGGCGATGTCGCGCCCCGCGCGGTCGACTTGCGCGCCGGCGTAGAGTCCGGCGACGCCGGCGCCGACCAGCGCGGGCGTGTTCGGCATCGCCCGCACCAGTTTCCCGTAACCGCCGAGCCAGCGACCGATGTCGGCCAGCCGCAAGCCGGCGGCGACGCTGAGGACCAGTTGGCCGTTCAAGCGGCCGGCGACCGGAGCGACGGCCTCCTTCATCTGTTGCGGCTTGACGGCGAGCGCCAGCACGTCGCAGTGCAAGGCGGCGGCGTCGACGCTTGGCGCGCAGCGCACGCCGAAAGCGTCGCTCAGGCGCTGCCGGGCTTCCTCCCGGGGTTCGACGACCTGAATGCCCGCGGCGGAATAGCCCTGTTTCCTGAGTCCGCCGATCAGCGCGGCGGCCATGTTGCCGCCGCCGATGAAAGTGATTCTCATGCGTGCTGCCTTTCGCCAAAGATTGCCGTGCCGACGCGCACGATGGTGGCGCCCTCCATGATCGCCGCCTCCATGTCGTGCGACATGCCCATCGACAGCGTGTCCAGTTCCAGATCGCGTGCGCGAAGTCTCTCGCGCAGTTCGCGCAACGCGGCGAAGCGTCGTCGCGCGAGAAGCGCGTCCGCCGTGGGTTCCGGAATCGTCATCAGGCCGCGCAGCCGCAATCCGGGCAGGGCGGCGACGGCGGTGCACAGATCGGGCGCCTCCTCCGGCGCGCAGCCGCTCTTGGATGCCTCGCCGCTGACATTGACCTGCACGCAGACCTGGAGGGGCGGCAGACCGGCCGGGCGCTGAGCCGCGAGGCGCTCGGCGATCTTCAGACGTTCGACCGAATGCACCCAGGCAAACTGCTCGGCGACCGGGCGCGTCTTGTTGCTCTGCAAAGGGCCGATGAAATGCCACTCCAGATTCAAGTCGGCCAGCGCCGCCTGCTTCGGGATCGCCTCCTGCACGTAGCTTTCGCCGAAGGCCCGCTGGCCGGCGGCGGCGGCTTCGCGCAATCTGGCCGCCGGCCAGGTCTTCGAGACGGCCAGCAGGAGGACCGCAGCGGGATCGCGCCCGGCCGCCGCGCAGGCGGCGGCGATGCGTGCGCTCACGGCTTGCAGGTTGGCATGAATTGTTGTCATATAGCGGCCTGAGTATACCCGCCCATTCATCAGGGAGCGCTGCATGGACATTACCGAACTGCTCGCCTTCGTCGTCAAGAACAAGGCCTCCGACCTCCATCTCTCGTCCGGCCTGCCGCCGATGATCCGCGTGCATGGCGATGTGCGCCGCATCAACCTGCCGCCGATGGAACACAAAGATGTGCACGGGATGATCTACGACATCATGAACGACGCGCAGCGCAAGCACTACGAGGAACACCTCGAGTGCGACTTCTCGTTCGCAGTGCCCGGCCTGGCGCGCTTTCGCGTCAACGCCTTCGTGCAAAACCGCGGCGCCGCGGCGGTGCTGCGCACGATTCCTTCCAAGGTGCTGACGCTGGAGCAGTTGAACGCGCCGAAGATCTTCAAGGAGATCGCCGACCAGCCGCGCGGTATCGTGCTGGTCACCGGGCCGACGGGTTCCGGCAAGTCGACGACGCTGGCGGCGATGATCGATCACAAGAACGAAACCGAGTACGGCCACATCCTGACGGTCGAGGACCCGATCGAATTCGTCCATGAATCGAAAAAGTGCCTCGTCAACCAGCGCGAGGTCGGCCCGCACACCCTGTCATTCAACAACGCGCTGCGCTCCGCGCTGCGCGAAGACCCGGATGTCATTCTCGTCGGCGAAATGCGCGACCTCGAAACCATCCGGCTGGCGCTCACCGGCGCCGAAACGGGCCACCTGGTGTTCGGCACCCTGCACACCTCGTCGGCGGCGAAAACCATCGACCGGATCATCGACGTCTTTCCCGCGGCGGAAAAGGAGATGGTGCGCGCGATGCTGTCCGAGTCGCTCAAGGCGGTCATCTCGCAGACGCTCCTGAAGACCAAGGACGGCCAGGGTCGCGTCGCCGCCCACGAGATCATGATCGGCACGCCGGCGATCAGGAACCTGATCCGCGAGAACAAGGTGGCCCAGATGTATTCGGCGATCCAGACCGGCCAGCAGTTCGGCATGCAGACGCTCGACCAGTGCCTGCAGGACCTCGTCAAACGTAATGTCGTGTCGGCGGCCGAGGCGCGCAGCAAGGCGGCCAACAAGGATGCATTTCCGGGATAAGGATCATGGAAAGAGACGAAGCGCTCAAGTTCATGCACCAGCTTCTGGCCATGATGGTCCAGAAGAAGGGTTCCGACCTCTTCCTCACCGCGGGCTTTCCTCCAGCCATGAAGGTGGACGGCAAGATGACGCCGGTGACGACCCAGGCGCTGACGCCGCAGCACACGATCGAACTGGCGCGCGCCGTGATGAACGACAAACAGGCGGTCGAGTTCGAAGCCACCAAGGAATGCAACTTCGCCATCAGCCCTGCCGGCATCGGCCGCTTCCGCGTCAATGCCTTCGTGCAGCAGGGACGCACCGGCCTGGTGTTGCGCACCATCACGACGACCATTCCGAAGTTCGAGGATCTCGGCCTGCCGCCGGTCTTGAAGGACGTGGCGATGACCAAACGCGGCCTCGTGCTCTTCGTCGGCGGCACCGGTTCCGGCAAATCGACTTCGCTCGCCGCGATGATCGGCTACCGGAACGAAAACAGCTACGGCCACATCATCACGATCGAGGATCCGGTCGAATATGTGCATGAGCACAAGAACTGCATCGTCACGCAGCGCGAAGTCGGCGTCGATACCGATTCCTGGGAAGCCGCGCTGAAGAACACCCTGCGTCAGGCGCCCGACGTGATCCTGATCGGCGAGATTCGCGACCGCGAAACCATGGAGCATGCCATCGCCTTCGCCGAGACCGGCCACCTGGCGATGGGCACGCTGCACGCGAACAATTCCAACCAGGCGATGGACCGCATCATCAACTTCTTCCCCGAGGAGCGCCGTCCGCAGCTCCTGATGGACCTCTCGCTCAACCTGAAGGCGGTGGTGTCGCAGCGGCTGATCCCGCTCAAGCAGGGCAAGGGACGCGCCGCCGCCATCGAGATCCTGCTCAACTCGCCGCTGATCTCCGACCTGATCGGCAAGGGCGAGGTGCATGGCATCAAGGAGATCATGAAAAAGTCACGCGAGCTCGGCATGCAGACCTTCGACCAGGCGCTCTTCGACCTGCACGAGGCGGGCAAGATCAGCTACGAAGATGCCCTGCGCTTTGCCGACTCGATGAACGAGGTGCGCCTGATGATCAAGCTGCATGGCAAGGAATCCGCCGAGCGCGATTTGCACACCGGCATCCAGAGTCTCGATATCGTTTAAACCCGGCGCCGCATGGATTCCCTCAAACCCTCCCCGCCGCCATCCCCGAGCCGCGATGCCGGCGCGCTCGAGGCGATGCCCCACCTGAAACAGAAGGTTTGCCTGATGTGGGGCAGCCCGGAGCTCGACATCTTCATCAGCCGCCTGATCATGGATTCGCGCGACGGCAAGCGCCAAGGCTTGCCGATGCAGGTGGGCGCCGAGCTCCTCTTTTTCTTCAAGGCGTCCGAGTGATGCGCTCCGGTCGTCCGGCCACGATCGGAAAGCCGTAGAGCCGGCATTCGAGCGCTCCGTTGTAAAGCGGTATCTTGCGTTCCGGCCTAAGGCCGATCCGCTTCGGCAGGTTGGCGTCGGCCGAGAGAAACCAGCACTGCCAGCCGGCGAAGCGTTTCTTCAGCGCATCCCCCAGTTGCGGGTAGAAGGCAGCAAGCGCCTCCGCTGCGCCGAGCCGTTCGCCGTAGGGGGGGTTGGCGACGAGGATGCCCGTCGGGGCAGGCGGATCGATTTCCCGCAGGTCGGCGCGGCGCACCTCGATGAAGTCGTCGAGGCCGGCGTGGGCGAGGTTCTGCCGGGTGCGTGCGACCGCATCGGCATCGATGTCGCTGCCCCAGATGGCAAGTTTCCCAGGCGCAGCGACGCGTGCATCCGCAGCCTCGATACAGAGCCTTTTCCAGAGCGCGGGTTCATAATCCAGCAGTTTCGTGAAGCCGAAGTCCTTCATGTCGCGCGTGAGCCCCGGCGCATCGCCGAGCGTCATGCCGGCCGCTTCCAGGAGCAGCGTGCCCGAGCCGCACATCGGGTCGAGCAAGGGCGTTCCGGGCGTCCAGCCGGAGAGCCGCAGCATGCCGGCGGCGAGGTTTTCCTTCAGCGGCGCAGCAATCTTGGCGATCTTCTGGCCGCGCATCCACAGCGGCTCGCCGGAGGTGTCGACATAAAGCGTGGCCGTCTTGTCGGAGACGAACAGGTGGATGCGCACGTCCGGCGCGGCGGTGTTCACGTCCGGCCGTTTGCCGACGTCGGCACGGAAACGGTCGCAGACGGCGTCCTTGACCTTGAGTGTGACGAACTCGGCGCTCCTGAATGGCGCCTTCACCGCGGTGACATACACCCGGATGCTGCGCGTCGCGTCGAAGAGCTTCGGCCAGGCCACATCGTAGGCGAGCCGGTAGATGTCCTGTTCGCCGGAAAAGTCGACTCCGGCCGCATTTACTGGCGATACGCGGCGCAGCACGCGCGTGGCGATGCGCGAATGCAGGTTCAGGCGATAGCCGGTCGCCTTGTCGCCGACGAAACCCGCGCCGCCGTGCGTCACGGCGACGGCGCTCCCGCCCGCGGCGGCGATGTCCTCGGCAAGCAGGTTTTCCAGCCCGCGCGGGCAGGTGGCGAACCAGCGCTCGATGACGTGCGCTTCGGCCTGGCGCACGATCCGGCGCTTCAAAATGGCTTCACCACGACGAGGATGAGGACCGCCAGCAGGACGAATACCGGCAGTTCGTTGAACACGCGGAACCAGACAGGCGAGCGGCGATTCGCGCCGGCGGCAAATTCCTTGAGGAGCTTGCCGCAATAGAAGTGGTAGCCGAGCAGGATCGCCACCAGCGTCGTCTTGGCATGCAGCCAGCCGCCGGAAAACCCGTAGCCGAACCACAGCCACAGCCCGGTGACGACGGCCAAGAGGCCGATCGGCGTGACGAACCTGTAGAGCTTTCTGGCCATGACGAGCAGGCGCTCGCGCTCGGGCAGGCTGTCGGCCGGCGCCATGGCGAGATTGACGAAAATGCGCGGCAGGTAGAACAAGCCGGCGAACCAGCTGATGACGAAGAAGATGTGGAAGGTTTTCAGCCAGAGCATGGGGGGGTTCCTTGTGATGACAGGGCGGCGTCGACGCTCGGATAGCGCAGGCGCAGCTTGAGTTCCTGCTTCATGCGCGTATTGACGAGTCGGCGCGATTCGTTCATGAAGGAGAGCAGCACGGGCGACAGCCGCGTCTGCGCCTCGGCGCGCGTGACGCGCGGCGGGCGCGGCAGGGCGAAGGCATCGGCGAGCTTGTCGAACCAGTCGGCCATTTTCAGATCGGAGTCGTCGCTGATGTTGTAGCTGCGATTCGGCCGTCCGCGCTCGAGGGCGGCGACGCAGGCGCGGGCGAGATCATCGGCGTGGATGTGGTTGGTGTAGCTGTCCTCGGCGGCGAGCAGCACCGGGTCGCCGCGCCGCAGGCGTTCGAGCGGCAGGCGTTCGGCGGCATAGATTCCCGGCGCGCGCAGGATGGAAACACGGCAGGCGCGCCGGCCGAAGCGCCGCAAGCGTCGTTCGGCATCGACGCGCCGCCTGGCCCGCGCCGACTTTGCCGCGAGCGGGCGGGTTTCGGGTACCCAGGCCCCCAGGCAATCGCCATACACCCCGGTCGTGCTGATGTAGGCAAGGCGGCGTGGTAGACTCCGGCCCCTTGCCAGCGCGGCCAGCAGCCGGCGCATGCGCGGGTCGCCCTCCCCTTCCGCCGGCGGCGGCGCGCTGTAGAGCACGGCCTGCGCCAGCCCGCCGAGACGGCGCAGGCTGGCCGGAAAATCCAGGTCGCCGCGGATTTGCGTGACGCCGGCCTGGCGCAAGGCGGGATCGACGTTGCGCACCAGGGCGATGACGCGCCAGCGCGAAGTCAGCAGCGGGATGGCGCGGCGGGCGACGTCGCCGCAACCCACGATCAACAACCTTCTTCTTTTCACCGGACGATTATCGCATGGCCTACCAAGTGACCCTCCAGCCCAGCGGCCACGTCTTCACGGCGGCTGATGCCACGCTTCTCGATGCGGCCCTTGACGCCGGCATCCACCTGCCCTATGGCTGCAAGAACGGCGCCTGCGGCGCCTGCAAGGGCAAGGTGCTCGCGGGGCAGGTCGATCATGGCGCGGCGCAGGAAAACGCTCTCTCCGCCGACGAGCGTGCCGCGGGCATGGCCCTGTTCTGCTGCGCGAAGCCGCTCTCCGACCTGACGCTCGAAGTCAAGGAAATCGGCGCCGCCGGCGACATTCCGGTCAAGACGATGCCCTGTCGTGTGCAATCGATGGAACGCGCGGCAGAGGACGTGATGGTGATCCGCCTGAAACTCCCGACCAACGAGCGCATGCAGTTCCTCGCCGGTCAGTACATCGAATTCCTGCTCGCCGACGGCAAGCGTCGCGCCTTCTCGCTGGCGAATGCGCCGCATGCCGACGACCTGCTCGAACTGCACGTGCGCTACGTGCCCGGCGGCAATTTCACCGAGCACGTCTTCAAGACGATGAAGGAGAAGGACATCCTGCGCATCGAAGGCCCGCTCGGCAGCTTCTTCCTGCGCGAGGAGTCCGCCAAGCCGATCCTGCTCGTCGCCGGCGGCACCGGCTTCGCGCCGATCAAGGGCCTGGTCGAACACGCACTGCATATCGGCGTGAAACGCCCGATGCAGCTCTACTGGGGAGCGAGGAATCGCGCCGGTCTCTACATGAACGCCCTGGCCGAGCGCTGGGCCGGGGAACACGGCATCCGCTACGTGCCCGTCCTGTCCGAACCCGACGCCGACTGGACGGGCCGCACCGGCCTGGTGCATGAAGCGGTGCTGGCGGATCATCCCGACCTGTCGGGCTTCCAGACCTACGTCTGCGGCGCGCCCGTCATGTGTGAGGCGGCGCTGAAGGACTTCACGGCGCACGGTCTGCCGAAGGACGAATTCTTCGCCGACGTGTTCAGCTATTCGCCCAGGTAAGCCGCCCGCACGCGCGGATCGGCGAGCAGATTGGCCGCCGTGTCGGCCAGGGTGATCCGACCGCTTTCCATGACATAGCCGCGCGTGCAGGTTTGCAGCGCGAGGCGGGCGTTTTGCTCGACGAGCAGGAGGGTGACGCCCTCGGCGGCGACGGTGCGGATCACCTCGAAGACCTTTTCCACCATCAGCGGCGCGAGGCCCATCGACGGTTCGTCGAGCAGCAGCAGCTTCGGCCGGCCCATCAGCGCGCGGCCAATGGCCAACATCTGCTGTTCTCCCCCCGACAGCGTGCCGGCCACCTGTGTGGCGCGCTCCTTGAGGCGCGGCAGCAGGGTATAGACATGCTCCAGATCGGCGGCGATTTCCGCTTTGTCATCGCGATGAAAAGCGCCCATGGCGAGGTTCTCGGCGACGGTGAGCCGCGCGAACACGCCGCGCCCCTCCGGCACCAGCGCGAGCCCCTTGCCGATGAGCGCGTGGCTGGGCAGCACATCGAGGCGCTCGGCGCGGTAGCGGATCTCGCCGGAGGAAGGAATCATGCGCGCCAGCGCCTTGAGCGTCGAGGTCTTGCCGGCGCCGTTCGCGCCGATCAGGCAGACCATCTCGCCCTCCTCGACGGCGAAGGAAATACCCTTGACGGCGGCGATGCCGCCGTAATGCACTTCCAGATTGAGCGCTTCGAGCAGCGCGTAGCGCCTGTCGGAATCAGCCAACGGCGCCTCCCAGATAGGCTTCGATGACCTGCGGGTTCTTCTGCACGACGTCGGGCACGTCCTCGGCGATCTTCCTGCCGTAGTCGAGCACGGCGACGCGGTCGCACAGTCCCATGACGAGCTTGACGTCGTGCTCGATCAGCAACACCGTCAGGCCGTCGTCGCGCAAGCCGGCGACGAGTTCGCGCAGGCCGGCGGTTTCCGTGGCATTCATGCCGGCGGCGGGTTCGTCGAGGGCCAGCAGCTTCGGCTCGGCGGCGAGCGCGCGGGCGATTTCGAGGCGGCGCTGGTCGCCGTAAGAGAGGTGGCGGGCCAGATCGCCCGCCCGGTGTTCGATGCCGACGTAGCGCAACAATTCGACGGCGCGGCGGCGGATGGCCGCTTCCTCGGCGCGCTGGGCGGGCGTGCGCAGGATGGCGGCGAAGATGCCGGCGCGGGTGCGCACATGACGGCCAACCATGACGTTCTCCAGCGCCGTCATGTTGCCGAACAGGCGGATGTTCTGGAAGGTGCGCGCGATGCCGGCAGCGGCGACGCGGTAGGGCGTGGCCAAATCGAGCGGTCGCCCGTCGAACAGCACCTCGCCTGCGTCGCGCGCATACAGGCCGGTGATGACGTTGAAGAAGGTCGTCTTGCCGGCGCCGTTCGGGCCGATCAGGCCGTAGATTTCGCCCCGGCGGATCGTCAGCGAGACGTCCTTGAGGGCTTGCACGCCGCCGAAGCGCTTGCCGACGGCACGAGCCTCGAGAAGCGCCTCGCTGGTCATGCGCGGCCTTCGGCCAGTTCGCGCCTGTGGCGGGTTTCCGGCCACAGGCCGGCGGGCCGGAAGCGCATCGTCAATACCAGCGCGATGCCGAACAACAGCATGCGCAACACCTCGGGTTCGACCAGGATGCGGCCGAACAGGGCCAGTTGCAGCGGTTCGACGGTGTAGCGCAACAGTTCCGGCACGAAGGAGAGCAAGAGTGCGCCGGCGATGACGCCCCAGACGTTGCCCATGCCGCCCAGCACGACCATGGCGACGATCATGATCGATTCGTGCAGCACGAAGCTTTCCGGGCTGATGAAGCCCTGCATCGCGGCGAACATGCCGCCGGCGATGCCGCCGAAGGAAGCGCCCATCGCGAAGGCGAGAAGTTTCACGTTCCAGGTATTGATGCCGGCGGCCTTGGCGGCGATCTCGTCCTCGCGGATGGCGACCCAGGCCCGTCCGATGCGCGAATCCTGCAGGCGCAGGTTGACGACGATGACCAGCAGCAGGAGGATCAGCAGGACGTAGTAATACTTGATCGGCCCGGTGAAGGGCAGGCCGAGCCAGGTATCGGTGGCGACGAAGCTGATGTCGCCGATCTGCATGCCGTCGATGCGCGCGATGCCCTTCGGGCCGTTGGTGATGTTGAAGGGCGAGGAGAGGTTGTTCATGAAGATGCGCACGATCTCGCCGAAGCCGAGCGTGACGATGGCCAGATAATCGCCGCGCAGCCGCAGGCAGGGCGCGCCGAGCAGGGCGCCCGCCGCGCCGGCGAGCAGCGCGCCCAGGGGCAGGATGATCCAGAACGGCAGGTGCAGGCCGAAGTGCGGCGAGGCGAGCAGCGCCCAGAGGTAGGCGCCGACGGCGTAGAAGGCGACGTAGCCCAGGTCGAGCAGGCCGGCCATGCCGACGACGATGTTGAGGCCGAGCGAGAGAAAGACGAAGAGGATGGCGAGATTGGCGATACGCACCCAGGCGGTGCCGACCTGGGTCAGCACATGGGGCAGGACGAGGAGGGCGATGGCGACGAGCGCCAGGCCGAAGAACTTCCGGTTCATGCGCGTTCGGAGACCCGCTCGCCGAGCAGCCCGGAGGGGCGGAACACCAGCACGAGGATCAGCACCGCGAAGGCGAACACGTCCTGGTAGTTGCTGCCGAACATGACGACGTGGCCGCCGTCGGCGCAACGCTCGGCGAGCATGTCCGCGACGCCCGGCCAGCGGCACAGGTCGGTGAATTCGCCGATGTAGCCGGCGCCGAGCGCTTCGACGAGGCCGAGCAGGATGCCGCCCAGCATCGCGCCGGCCAGGTTGCCGATGCCGCCCAGCACGGCCGCCGAGAAGGCCTTGAGGCCGAGGATGAAGCCCATCGTGTAATGAGCGATGCCGTAGTAGGTGCCGTACATCACGCCGGCGATGGCACCCAGCGCCGCCGCGATGACGAAGGTGCCGGCGATCACGCGGTTGGCGTCGATGCCCATCAAGCCGGCGACATGGACGTTTTCGGCGGTGGCGCGCATGGCGATGCCGAACTTGGTGCGATAGACGAACCAGGTCAGCCCGGCCATGAGAATCACCGACAGCAGGATGATGGCGATCTGCACGGCGCTGATGGAGGCGCCGCCCTCGCCGCCAATTGCGAAACTGGGATTGTCCATGATCTGCGGAAAGGCGCGCGGATCGCGCCCCCAGATCAGCAGGGCGACCTGCTGGAGGATGATCGACATGCCGATCGCGGTGATCAGGGGCGCCAGGCGCGGCGCGTGGCGCAGCGGACGATAGGCGGCGCGTTCGAGCATGAAGCCGACCGCCATGCAGACGGGCACGGCGGCGAGGATGCCGAGGAGAACGATGAGAAACGGCGGCAGGGGCAAGCCCATGCCGACCAGGCCGAGGATGACGGTGAAGGCGGTCATCGCGCCGATCATCACCACTTCGCCATGGGCGAAGTTGATGAGCTGGATCACGCCATAGACCATCGTGTAGCCCAAGGCGACGATGGCGTAGACGCTGCCGGCGGTCAGTCCGTTGATGATCTGTTGCAGGAAAGTGTCCACGGCGACCGATGATACATGCGACGACGGCGCCCGCAGGCGCCGTCGTCATCGTCGGATACGCTGCTTACTGCTTGGCCGCGTACTCTTCGAGCGTCAGCGACTGGCCGCCCTTGATGATGGCCAGCGGCGTGATCTTGCCGTCCTTCATCGTGAAGATGGTCATTTCGGCATCCTTGCGGTCGCCCTTTTCGTCGAACCGGATGGCGCCCGAGGCGCCCTTGAACTCGATGGATTGGAGCGCCGGCAGATAGACGGCCGGATCGGTCGAGTCGACCTTCTTCATCGCCTCGATCAGGAGCTTCGCGGCGTCGTAGGTGAAGGGCGCGTAGAGGATCGGATCGATGCCGAACTTCGCCTTGTAGTTCTGGGTGAAGTTCGCGCCCGCCGCCTGCACGGGAATGCCGGCCTGCGAGCAGATCAGGCCTTCGGCGGCTTCGCCGGCGAGTTCGGCCATCTTGTCGGTGCAAGCGCCGTCGCCGAAGGCGAAGGTCGCGCCGATCTTCAGTTCGCGCGCCTGCTTGAGCAGCGGGCCGCCGGTGGCGTCCATGCCGCCGTAGAACACGGCATCCGGCTTCTTGCCCTTGATCTTGGTGAGGACGGCCTTCCAGTCGGCGGTCTTGTCGGTGCCCTTCTCGCGCGGCAGCACCTTGATGCCGGCGGCCTTCAGGGTCTTCTCGACCTCGTTGGCGAGACCCTCGCCATAGGCGGTGGCATCGTCGATGATCGCCACGGTCTTCGGCTTCGCGCTGGCGACGAGGTAGTTCGCCACGGCGGGGCCCTGCTGGTCGTCGCGACCGACGACGCGGAAGATGCCCTTGAAGCCCTGTTCGGTGAGCGCCGGATTGGTCGCCGAGCCGGAAATCATCGGGATGCCGGCCTGCTGGTAGATCGCCGAGGCGGGAATCGTCGTGCCGGAATTCAGGTGGCCGACCACGCCGACCACCTTGGCGTCGACGAGTTTCTGGGCCACCGTGTTGCCGACCTTCGGATCGGCCTGGTCGTCTTCGGCCAAAAGCTCGAATTTCACCGGCTTGCCGCCGATCTGGAGGTTGGCGGCGTTCGCCTCCTCGATGGCGAGACGGGCGCCGTTTTCATTGTCCTTGCCCAGGTGGGCGATACCGCCGGTGAGCGGGGCGACGTGGCCGATCTTGACGACGACGGGCTGGGGAGGCGGGGGCGCGGCAGGCGCGGCGGCCTGGGGTTCTTCTTTTTTGCCGCAACCCATCATCACGAGGGCGGCAGCAACGGAGAGGGACAGGGTCTTGACGGTCAGGTTCATTGAGACGACTCCATGGTGGGTTGGGGAAGAGCGGGAAATTTTTGCGTAGCGTCGGGGGTTTGGTCAAGCTGCGGAACCAGGCGCGGGGGCAGGCGAAAAAAAACCCGGGCGAACCGGGTTTTTTTTCGGGGGAACGACCGCTCACTTCGCGCCGGCGAGAATCCATTTCACCAGGGTGTTGATGTCGGCGTCCGAAACCTGCGGGTTGGGCGGCATCGGAATCTGGCCCCAAGTGCCCGTGCCGCCCTTCTTGATTTTCTCGGCGAGCATCTTGGGCGCGTTCGGGTCGTTCTTGTACTTCGCGGCGACTTCCTGGTAGGAGGGGCCGACCAGCTTCTTGTCCAAGGTATGGCAGGACATGCAGTTCTTGGCCTTGGCCAGATCGGCGCTGGCCAGGGCGGGGGCCGACACCAGCACGCCGGCGGCAATGAGGGCGGAGGCGATGAGTTTCATGAAGTTCCTTTCTGAGAGTCAGTATTGCGGAAGTGGAGGAGTTGAGCCGCGCAGTCTAGCGGAATTCGCCGACCATCGACCAGCCTATCGAAAGTAACGCCTTCGCCGGCCCACGCGTTGACAGACAAAGCCAAACTCAAGGCATCAGTTCCTTGAGCAGGCTATCGACGTCCTTCTGCGACAGGCGCTGATCTTCGGTCGGGCCGCCGCTTTCGACGACGATGATCGCGCCGACGAGCGCCTTCATCGCCTTCCGGAGCGATTGGCCGGCGAGATCCTGGAATTCCTGCGCGACGATGATGTTGGTCAGGTGGGCGCTCACCTTGCCCAGCAGCGCCTCGAGCTCTTTCCGGCTCCAATCCCTGCCCAGCGAAGCGAGCGCTTGCTGCACCTGCTCCTTGGCGGCTTCGGCTTCGAGCAGCGACTTGGTGGCGGCTTCCGCCGTGATCCGCTCGACATTGCCGAGAATCACGGAAACTTCCTTCGGATTGCTGGCCGAGCGCTTCGACAGGCCCTTGGCCACCTGGTTGAGTTCCTTGGCGAGCTGCTTGAGCTCACTCAACACCGCGCCGGTTTCCTGCTGCGGCCTGGCCGGCCTCTTCGCCGGCGCCTTGCGTGCTGCGGGTTTCGCGGCGACCGGTTTCTTGGCCACGGTTTTCTTTGCGGTGCTAGGCATCGTGTCTCCCCCTTGTCGAATCAGCCAAACAGTGTGCGCCACCAGCGCTTGCGTCCTGCGGGCAGCGGTGCGACGGGTTGCAGATCCTCCGGCGGCACGCGGCAGAGGATCCAGCCCGGCAGCGGCGGGTTGTCCGAAAAGCCGCAGGATACGCCGAGATTGTTCGGATCGAAGATTTTCACGAAGGTCGGCGCGTCGAGATCGTCGGCATAGACGATGCCGCAGTAATCGTGGCGGTGTTCGTCGCGCAGCAAGGCGTCGATCTCCTTGATGAAGGCGGCGACCTCCGCCGCGCTCGCCGGCGTGGCGGGCGCCGCCTCGCCGACGGCATAGACATACCAGCCGGCGGCCGGGTCGATGCGCCGCCAGAAGGCATCGAGCTGCTCCCAGGACAGCACCGACCAGAGCCGGCCGCCATAAAGCGACTGGAAGTCGCTCATGCAAGCTGCGCGACGTTGCGCACGGCGCCGGTATCGGCGCTGGTGGTCAGCGCGGCGTAGGCGCGCAAGGCTGCCGAGACGGTGCGCTCGCGCTTCGCCGGCTTCCAGGCGTCCGCGCCTCTGGCTTCCATGGCGGCGCGCCGTCCTGCCAGCGTCGACTTTTCGACCTTCAAGTTGATCGAACGGTTCGGGATGTCGATCTCGATGGTATCGCCCTCTTCGATCAGGCCGATCGCGCCGCCCGCCGCCGCTTCGGGCGAGGCATGACCGATGGAAAGGCCCGAGGTGCCGCCGGAGAAGCGCCCGTCGGTGAACAGGGCGCAGACCGTGCCGAGTCCCTTCGACTTGAGATACGAGGTCGGGTAGAGCATCTCCTGCATGCCCGGGCCGCCCTTCGGTCCCTCGTAGCGGATCACGACGACATCGCCGGGAGCGATCTGTCCGCCGAGGATCTTCTCGACGGCTTCTTCCTGCGATTCGCATACCCGCGCCCGGCCGGAGAACCTGAGGATCGATTCATCGACGCCCGCCGTCTTGACGATGCAGCCCTTCTCGGCGATGTTGCCGAACAGCACGGCCAGCCCGCCGTCTTGCGAATAGGCGTGCGCCTTGTCACGGATGCAGCCGTTGGTCCGGTCGAGATCGAGCGAGGGGTAACGGCGGCTTTGCGAAAACGCTACCTGCGTCGGCACGCCGCCGGGCGCGGCGCGGTAGAACTCGTGCACCTTTTTGTCCGTGTTGCGCATCACGTCGCAGCAATCGAGTTGTTCGCCCATCGTCGGATAGAGCACGGTCGGGCAATCGCGATGGATCAGCCCGGCGCGGTCGAGCTCGCCGAGGATGCCCATCACGCCGCCGGCGCGATGCACGTCCTCCATGTGGTATTTCTGCGTGGCCGGGGCGACCTTGGCGAGGCAGGGCACTTTGCGCGACATGCGGTCGATGTCGGCCATCGTGAAATTCACTTCGGCCTCCTGCGCTGCGGCCAAAAGATGCAGCACGGTGTTGGTCGAGCCGCCCATGGCGATGTCGAGCGCGATGGCGTTCTCGAAGGCAGCAAAGCTGGCGATGCTGCGCGGCAGGACGGAGGCGTCGTCGTTTTCGTACCAGCGCTTGCAGAGTTCGACGATCCGGCGGCCGGCCTTGACGAAGAGTTTTTCGCGGTCCGCGTGCGTCGCCAGCAGCGAACCGTTGCCCGGCAGCGCGAGGCCGAGCGCCTCGGTCAGGCAGTTCATCGAGTTGGCGGTGAACATGCCGGAGCAGGAGCCGCAGGTCGGACAGGCCGAGCGCTCCATCGCCGCCACTGCCTGGTCCGAATTCCTGTCGTCGGCCGCCTCGACCATCGCGTCGACCAGGTCGACCATGCGGTATTGGCCCTGCCACTTGACCTTGCCGGCCTCCATCGGTCCGCCGGAAACGAACACGGCGGGAAGGTTGAGGCGCAGCGCGGCCATCAGCATGCCCGGGGTGATCTTGTCGCAGTTGGAGATGCACACCATCGCGTCGGCGGTATGCGCGTTGCACATGTATTCGACCGAATCGGCGATCAGCTCGCGCGAGGGCAGCGAATAGAGCATGCCGCCGTGACCCATGGCGATGCCGTCGTCGATGGCGATGGTGTTGAACTCCTTGGCCACGCCGCCGGCCGCCTCGATCTCGCGGGCGACCAACTGGCCGAGGTCTTTCAGATGCACATGGCCAGGCACGAACTGGGTGAAGGAATTGACGACGGCGATGATGGGCTTGTCGAAGTCGCCATCCTTCATGCCGGTGGCGCGCCACAGGGCGCGTGCACCGGCCATGTTGCGGCCGTGGGTGGAAGTGCGGGAACGGTAGGCAGGCATGGAAACTCCGGCAACGGGGAATCGTGGCGCGATTCTAGCGCCCCGCGCGCGCCGCGCCTACGCGGAAGATTTGAGGAGGGAGCCGGCCGGATAGGCAGACGAGGTCGGGCGCCCGGTGCGTCCGTAGAGGTTCTTGGCGTCGTCCCCGGCTTGCAGCGCCTGGGCGATTTTCTCCGCCTGCCTGCCGATTCTGTTGGCGACCTTGCGCGCGCCTTCGCCCGTCATGACAGCCTGGCTTGCCCGGTCGGCGTCCGAGCGCGCGCTGCCGGCCTCGATCTCCAGCTCGTCAGCCTTGCGCTCCGCTGCATCCGCGGCTTGGCGTGCTTCGCGCGCCTGGGCGGCCAGGGCGCGGGCCTGCGCTTCGAGCCGTTCGGCGTTGCGCAGGGCAGCCTGGCGCTGCAACTGGCCATAACCCACGGCGCTCGCCGATGTGGAGGAAGCGACGCTCATCATGCGCTCGAAAACAAAAACCCGAAACATCCCTCAAGTCGCGCTCAAGACAGCCGATAAGACCGGTGACAGCCCGAATCTCGCGCGGCTTTTCCTTGGACTCGATTCTAGGGAAGCGGGAAGGGCAATTCAAGGGACGTCGTCAAAAAATCTCTTTAATACTCAACAAGGTATACCGGATTATGGATGATCGGGACGGTCGGGCGAAGCTCATGCCCGCCGAGGAGCCTGGCGGCGATGGCGCCGTGCGCCTCCAGCTGGCGCAGCGCCTGAACAGCCTGATTCAGGAGAAGGCGCTGACGCAGACGGCCGCTGCGGCGATCTTCGGCATCCCGCAGCCGCATGTTTCGGAGCTGCGGCACTTCAAGTTGAGCCGTTTTTCCTCGGAGCGCCTGCTGCGCTTCATCACCCTGCTCGATCGGGATGTGGAAATCGTCATCCGTCCCAAGGAGGGGCCGCAGACGCACGGCACGGTATCGGTCCAGCTGACGGCCTGAGGGATCGGTCAGGAAGCGTCGAGCATCCGCTCCAGCGCGACCTTGGCGAGCTTCGCCTCGTGCTCCGGCACCCGGATCCGATTGACGACATGGCCGGCGGCGAGGTTTTCGAGGCACCAGGCCAGATGTTGCGGATCGATGCGCTGCATCGTCGAACACATGCAGATCGTGCCGGCCATGAACTGGACGACCTTGCCCGCGGGCCTGACTTCGTTGGCGAGGCGATCGACGAGATTGAGTTCCGTGCCGACCAGCCAGCGCGTGCCCGGCGCCGACTCCTTGACGACGCGGATGATGGTTTCCGTGGAACCCACCGCGTCGGACTTTTCGCACACTGCGTAGCTGCACTCGGGATGGCTGATGACTTTGCCCTCCGGATGCTGCGCACGGAAGCGGTCGATCTGCGCCGGCTGGAACATCTGATGCACGTTGCAGTAGCCGTACCAGAGGATGATCTTCGCGTTCCGGATCTGGTCGGCCGTCAAGCCGCCCAGCGGCAGGTCGGGGTTCCACACCGGCATCTGCTCGAAGGCGAGGCCGAGTTGGCGTCCGCTCCAGCGGCCCAGATGCTGGTCCGGGAAGAACAACACCTTCTCGCGCCGCGCGAAGGACCATTCGAGGATCTTTTGCGCGTTCGACGAGGTGCACACGATGCCGCCATGCGCGCCGCAGAAGGCCTTGAGGTCGGCGGCGGAGTTGATGTAGGTGACCGGTGTGACGGTTTCGTCGGGATCGAGCAGCGACGAGAGTTCGCGCCAGCAGCGCTCCACCTTGGCGAGATTGGCCATGTCGGCCATCGAGCAGCCGGCGGCGAGATCGGGCAGGATGGAAATCTGTTCAGGGCGCGAGAGGATGTCCGCCACCTCGGCCATGAAATGCACGCCGCAGAAGACGATGAATTCGGCGTCCGACTGCGCAGCGAGCCGCGAGAGCTTGAGCGAGTCGCCGGTGAGGTCGGCATGGGCATAGACGTCGGCGCGCTGGTAGTGGTGGCACAGCAGCACGGCGCGCCGGCCGAGCCGGGCGCGGGCGGCGGCGATGCGCGCCTGCGCCTCGCTGTCGGAGAGGACGTTGAAAGCGTCGAAGGGAAGCGGGGCGGCAGACATGATGGCGGCTAGAATCGGGGCAGGCGAGTATAAGGCAATGTCCCTTCCTCCCCCCCACGAACACCACCATCCGTCCGACCTTGCGCGCGAGCTGGGGGCGGAGCGTCTTGCGGTTGCGCAAAAGGCCGCCTGGGTGAGCATCGCGCTCAACTTCCTGCTCACCGTGTCGCAGATCTTCGTCGGCTGGATCGCGCACTCGCAGGCCCTGATCGCCCACGGCCTGCATTCGTTTTCCGATCTGCTGTCCGATTTCCTCGTGCTGTGGGCGAACCGCCAGGGCGCCCATCCGGCGGATGCGACGCATCCCTACGGCCACGCCCGCATCGAAACGGCGGCCACCCTTGCGCTGGGCATCTCGCTTGCAGCCGTCGGCGTCGGCATTCTGCTGACCGCCGGTCAACAGCTCACCCAGATGAGCGAGGTGCCGCCGGTCGAGTGGCTGGCGCTGTGGGTGGCCATCTTCACGCTCGCGGCCAAGGAAGCCCTGTTCCATTACCTCAAGGCGGTGGCGGAACGGGTGCGCTCGGCGGTGATGATGGCCAATGCCTGGCATACGCGCGCCGACGCGGCCTCGGCGCTGGTCGTCGCCGTCGGCATCGGCGGCAGCCTGATGGGCTGGCCGTTTCTCGACTTGCTGGCGGCGGCGATCGTCGGCTTCATGATCCTCAAGATGGGGGTTGGCTTCGCCTGGGAGGCGATCCGCGAACTCGTCGACACCGGCGTGCCGGAGCAAGAGCTCGCCGCCATTCGCGCCACGCTGGCGGACACGCCGGGCGTCGTCGACCTGCACGACCTGCGCACGCGACGCATGGCCCAGCGGGTGCTCGTCGATGTGCATCTCCAGGTCGATGGCGACCTCTCCGTGCGCGCCGGGCACGAGATTGGCGAAACGGCGCGCCGCCGTGTGCTGGCGGCCCATCCCGAGGTGCTCGATGTCCTGGTGCATCTCGACGCGGAAAACGATGCACCATGAGTGTGCGCAACACCCTCGCATCCGCACCAGAATAGTGCATATATCGACATTGGCGGGGCCCCTCCGCCTTGTGGCACAATCGTCTTGCGCCGCAAAACGATTGGCACGCTAACTGCTAAGACCCTTCCGCATTCGGTCAGCCAACCGTACCCATTTTCAGATCACCGACCAGGAGTAGAGCTCATGACCACGCCTCAAGATGTAATGAAGATGATCCAGGAGAAGGAAGTCAAGTTCGTCGATTTCCGTTTCACCGACATTCGCGGCAAGGAACAGCACGTCGGCGTGCCGGTTGCCGCCTTCGGCCCCGAGAAATTCGAGGACGGCCACGCCTTCGACGGCTCGTCGATCGCCGGCTGGAAGGGCATCCAGGCCTCCGACATGCTGCTGATGCCCGATGCGGGCACGGCCTATGTCGATCCCTTCATGGACGAGACGACCCTGGTCATCTCCTGCGACGTGGTCGAGCCGGCCGACGGCAAGGGTTACGATCGCGACCCGCGCTCGATCGCCAAGCGCGCCGAGGCCTATCTCAAGAGCTCCGGCATCGGCGATGCCGCCTACTTCGGTCCCGAGCCCGAGTTCTTCATCTTCGACAGCGTCGAGTGGAAAGTCGACATGTCCGGCTCCTACTGCAAGGTCTTCTCGGAAGAGGCAGCCTGGGCGACCGCCGAGAAGTTCGAGGGCGGCAACACCGGCCACCGTCCGATGGTCAAGGGGGGCTACTTCCCGGTGCCGCCGGTCGACAGCCTCAACGACATCCGCGCCGCGATGTGCCTGGCCCTGGAAGACTGCGGCGTGCCGGTCGAGGTGCATCACCACGAAGTCGCCACCGCCGGCCAGTGCGAGATCGGCACCAAGTTCTCCACGCTGGTGCAGCGTGCCGACTGGACGCAGATCCTCAAGTACATCGTGCACAACGTTGCCCACAGCTATGGAAAAACCGCGACCTTCATGCCCAAGCCCATCGTCGGCGACAACGGTTCCGGCATGCACGTGCATCAGTCGATCTGGAAGGACGGCAAGAACCTGTTCGCCGGCAACGGCTACGCGGGGCTCTCCGAATTCGCGCTCTACTACATCGGCGGCATCATCAAGCACGCCCGCGCGCTCAATGCCATCACCAACCCCGGCACCAACAGCTACAAGCGCCTCGTGCCCGGCTTCGAAGCCCCGGTCAAGCTGGCCTACTCGGCGCGCAACCGCTCGGCCTCGATCCGCATCCCGTTCGTGCAATCGGACAAGGCGCGCCGCATCGAGACCCGCTTCCCGGACCCGACCGCGAATCCCTATCTCGCCTTCGCCGCGCTGATGATGGCGGGTCTCGATGGCGTGCAGAACAAGATCCATCCGGGCGAACCGGCCGACAAGAACCTCTACGACCTGCCGCCGGAAGAAGATGCGAAGATCCCGACCGTCTGCTCCTCGCTCGACCAGGCGCTCGACTATCTCGACAAGGATCGCGAGTTCCTCACCCGGGGCGGCGTGTTCAGCAACGAGTTCATCGACGCCTTCATCGAGCTCAAGATGGAGGAAGTCACCAAGTTCCGTATGACCACGCATCCGGTCGAATACGACATGTATTTCTCGCTGTAAACCGTCGCGCGGTCGAAGCGTTAAAGAAGGACGGGCTTGCCCGTCCTTTTTTGTGCCCGTTTTCCGCTTTCCTGACATACACTTGGCGTCATGCCACGACCCTGCTTCGCCGCTGCCGTTCCCCTGCTGTTCGTCCTGCCGGGCGCCGCGCTGGCCAATACGCTCTACAAGTGCGTCGGCCCGGACGGTCGTACGACCTATACGAACCAGAAAACGCAGATGAAATGCGAGATCCTCTCGCAGGACAAGCCGGTGTCGACCTTTTCGCCGCCGGCGGCGCGGCCGCGACAGCCGACGCCGGCCGATTTTCCGCGCGTCGATGGCGAGCAGCAGCGCGCGCGTGACAACGACCGCCGCGCCATCCTCGAACAGGAGCTCGCCAACGAACAAAGGCATCTGGAGGCGGCGAAGAAGGAACTCGCCGAACAGGAAAACACGGTGCTGCCCGAGGAGCGCATCGTCGGCGGCGGCATCCAGGGCGGCAAGCGCGAGGAACGCATACGCCCTTATCGCGAGCGCGTGCAGCTGCACGAACGCAATGTCGAGGCGATCCGCAAGGAAATCGGCAACCTCCGTTAAGGCCGCGCCACGCCCGATCCCTGGCGCGTTTCTTGCGAAAGGGACGCGCATGAAATCCCGGACAACCGCCGTGCAGGACGCCTGTTTCGCCGGCCTCGACCTCTTGTCGTCGGCCGTCATTCTGCTCGACGACACCTTGCGCATTCGCCATTGCAATCCGGCGGCGGAGAACCTCTTCGCCGTCAGCCAGCGCGCCTGCCTTGGCAAGCCGATCGCGCAACTGCTCGGCACGCCGCCGGCGCTCGCCGCCGCGCTCGAAAACGCGCTCGCCAACAAGTGGAGCTACACCGGCCACGACATCGCCTTCGTGCGCGACAAGGGCGAGAGTCTGCATCTCGATTGCACGGTGACCCCCATCGAAACGCGCGCGGCGAGTCTGCTGCTCGAATTCCGGCCCATCGACCAGCAGCTCAAGGCGGTGCGCGAAGAGCGCGAGGCGGTGCAGCAGCGCGCCAACCGCGAGCTGATCCGCAACCTCGCCCACGAGATCAAGAACCCCCTGGGGGGCATCCGCGGCTCGGCGCAGCTCCTCGACCGCGAACTGGACAACCCCGCGCTCAAGGAATACACGCAGGTCATCATCCACGAGGCCGACCGCCTGCAGGACCTGATGCACCGGCTGCTCTCGTCGCACCGCGCGATGCAGCCCGCGCAGATCAACATCCACGAGATTCTCGAACGCGTGCGGCGGCTGATCCACGCCGAATTCCCGGGCGTCCGGGTGCGGCGCGACTACGACACCTCGCTACCGGAGATCACCGGCGACCGCGAACAGCTGATCCAGGCCATCCTCAACATCGAGCGTAACGCCGCGCAGGCGATGCGGGGCGATGGCGAGATCGTGGTGCGCACGCGCGCCTTGCGGCAGGCGACCCTGGCGAAGAAGCGCTACCGCCTCGCCGTCGAACTGCAAATCATCGACAACGGGCCGGGCATTCCCGAGGAAATCCGCGACCGCATCTTCTATCCCCTGGTATCCGGGCGCGAGGGCGGCACGGGCCTCGGACTCGCGCTAGCGCAAAGTTTCGTGCAGCAGCACCAAGGCAGCATCGAGGCGGAGTCGGTTCCCGGCCGCACCTGCTTCACACTGCGCCTGCCCCTGTCAAACGGAGAACGGACGAAGACATGAGCGAAGGAACGAACACCGTCTGGATCGTCGATGACGACCGCTCGATCCGCTGGGTGCTGGAAAAGGCGCTGGCGCGCGCCCACATCCGGAGCGCCAGTTTCGCATCCGCCGACGAAGCCCTCCAAAAGCTGGCCGCCGGCGAGGCGCCGCGCGTGCTGGTGTCCGACATCCGCATGCCGGGCGCCTCCGGCCTCGACCTCCTTCGCGAGGCCAAGCAGCGCCATCCCGATCTGCCGGTCATCATCATGACCGCCTATTCCGACCTCGATTCCGCCGTGTCGGCCTTCCAGGGCGGTGCCTTCGAATACCTGCCCAAGCCCTTCGACGTCGATCAGGCCGTCGCGCTGGTCAGTCGCGCGCTCGAACAGGGGGCGCACCAAACGGGTGCACCGACCGCCGAGTCGCTCGCGCCGGAAATCCTCGGCCAGGCGCCGGCGATGCAGGAGGTTTTTCGCGCCATCGGCCGGCTGTCGCAATCGCACGCCACCGTGCTCATCAACGGCGAATCCGGCGCCGGCAAGGAGCTCGTCGCGCGCGCCCTGCACCGCCACAGCCCGAGGAAGGACGGTCCCTTCGTCGCGCTCAACACGGCGGCGATCCCGCGCGATCTGCTCGAATCGGAACTCTTCGGCCACGAGAAGGGGGCCTTCACCGGCGCCGCCGCACAGCGGCGCGGGCGCTTCGAAGAAGCGGCCGGCGGCACGCTGTTCCTCGACGAGATCGGCGACATGCCGGCGGAGCTGCAAACGCGCCTGTTGCGCGTGCTCTCCGACGGCCAGTTCTACCGCGTCGGCGGCCACCAGCCGATCCGCGCCAACGCTCGCGTCATTACCGCCACCCACCAGAACCTCGAACAGCGCGTCAAGGACGGCCTGTTCCGCGAGGACCTGTTCCACCGCCTCAACGTCATCCGCCTGCGCCTGCCGCCCTTGCGCGAGCGGCGCGAGGACATTCCGGCGCTGGCGCGTCACTTCCTCGCCAACAGCGCCCAGCAGCTCGGCGTGGAGCCGAAGCGCCTGTCGGATGCCGTGCTCAAGTTCCTGCAGGCGGCGCACTGGCCCGGCAATGTGCGCCAGCTCGAAAACCTCTGCCATTGGCTGACCGTCATGGCGCCCGGCCAGCAGATCGAACTCGACGACCTGCCCGCCGAGATGCGCGATGCGGCGCCTGCCGGCGTGGGCGCCGACTGGAAAGGGTTGCTGGCGGCGATGGCCGACGACCTGCTGGCCAAGCAGCCGGGAACGGTCTGGGACCGTCTCAACCGCGAGTTCGAGGCGACGCTGATCCGCCGTGCGCTGGCGGCGACCGGCGGGCGGCGCATCGAGGCCGCCCAGCTTCTGGGCATCGGACGCAACACCATCACGCGCAAGATCCAGGAATTGGGTCTGGAAAACGGCGGCCCCAAGGTATAGTTTCGGCATGTTCGATCTTGCCGCCATCGCCCGGGCGCTCGGCGAGGAGGCCCGGCGTTTCGACGTCGACCGGCTTGCCGTCTGCGATTCGACGAATGCCGTGCTCCTGGCGCGCGCCGAAGCGGGTGCGCCGTCGGGAACGGTGGTCGTGGCGGAAACCCAGACCGCCGGTCGCGGGCGCCGCAACCGCGCTTGGCTTTCCGCCCCCGGCGACAGCCTGACGTTTTCCCTGCTCTGGCGCTTTGCGCCCGCTACCGCACCGGTCGGATTGTCGCTCGCCGTCGGGGTCGCGCTCGCCGAGGCGCTCTCGAAAGTCGGCGCTGGCGAGACGGCGCTGAAGTGGCCGAACGACCTGCTGAAGGACGGAAAAAAGCTGGGCGGCATCCTGGTCGAGCTCGTGCCTGGCACGCCCCATGCCGCCGTGATCGGCATCGGACTCAACCTGCGGCTGCCCGCCGGCATGCCGGCCGAGCTGCGCGCGACCTCGGCCGCCCTGGGGATCGCCGGCAACCCGAACCGGCTCTTGGCCGCCCTTCTGACCGAACTGCGCGCCGTGCTGGAAACCTTCGCCGGAGCGGGTTTCGCGCCGTTGCGCGCGGCATGGATGGCGCGCCACGCCTTTCAGGACGCACCCGTCACCCTCCTTTCCGACTTTGCACCGCCGCGCGTGGGCGTCTGCCGCGGCGTCGATGACGACGGCGCGCTCTGCTTCGAGTCGGCGGGACGCGTCGAGCGCATCCTGTCGGGCGAGATTTCCCTGCGGGGCGCGCCATGACGCTGTTGTGCCTCGACGCCGGCAACACGCGCCTGAAATGGGGCCTGCGCGAAGGCGGCCGCTGGCGTGTGCAGGGCGCCCGTCCGCATGCCGACACCGGCACGCTCGCCGCCGTCCTGCCGGTGCGACCGGAGCGCATACTGGCCTGCAATGTCGCCGGCGCCGCCGTCGCGGCGCGCATCGCGGCGCTGGCCGATACGCTGGGGGCGCCGCTCGACTGGTTCGCGAGCCGGCCCGTCCAGGGCGGCGTGACGAACGGCTACGACGATCCGGCGCAACTGGGCCCTGACCGCTGGGCCGCACTCGTCGGTGCGCGTGCATTGCCTGCGGGCCCGGCCCTCGTGGTGATGGCCGGCACCGCCACGACCATCGACGTGCTGGAGGCCGACGGCCGCTTCGCCGGCGGGCTGATCCTGCCCGGCCTCGCGCTGATGGCCGAGGCGCTGGCGCGAAACACCGCGTGCTTGCCTGCCGCGCACGGCGGCTATCGCGATTGTCCGACCAACACCGATGATGCCATCGTCAGCGGCGCCGTGCATGCCACGCTCGGCGCCATCGAGCGCATGGCGCGCCGTCTCGCCGGCGTCGACTTTTGCGTGATCCTCTCCGGCGGCGCGGCCGACCTGCTGGCGCCGCATCTGGATTTTTTGCCCGTCATGCGGGTCGACAACCTCGTGCTCGAAGGTCTGGCGCGGGCGGCAAGCGCAGAAGACGCCCGCGGCTGAAATGCGCGCGCCGCCAGCGAAGTGCGGCAGCGCATCGACGCTCTGCCGCCCCTGGCGGACGGGCCGGCCGAACTGGAGTTTTCCCCGCAGCCCGAATCCCGATAGCCCGAAGCTATCCGGGGCATGGGAACAAACAATTGGCCGTATGCTGCGGGTGCGCATAATATGCGCCCCGTCGCAGTACTGCCGACTTTCCAGCCAACACAATCAACGCCAACCCAAAAGGAGATTCGCCCATGTCCCTGATCAACACCGAAATCAAGCCCTTCAAGGCCACCGCCTACCACAACGGCAAGTTCGTCGACCTCACCGAAGCCGACGTCAAGGGCAAGTGGTCCGTGTTTTTCTTCTATCCGGCCGACTTCACCTTCGTCTGCCCCACCGAGCTGGGCGACCTGGCCGATCTGTATCCCGAATTCCAGAAGATCGGCGTCGAGTGCTACGGCGTGTCGACCGACACCCATTTCGTGCACAAGGCCTGGGCGGACGCTTCGGAAACCATCAAGAAGATCAAGTACCCGATGATCGGCGATCCGACCGGCACGATTTCCCGCAACTTCGACGTGATGATCGAGGACGCCGGCCTCGCCCTGCGCGGCACCTTCGTCATGGACCCGAACGGCGTCATCAAGGTCTGCGAGATTCACGACCTCGGCATCGGTCGTGATGCGTCGGAGCTGCTGCGCAAGGTCAAGGCCGCCCAGTACGTCGCCAGCCATCCGGGTGAAGTCTGCCCCGCCAAGTGGAAGGAAGGCGCCGCCACGCTGAAGCCCTCGCTCGACCTCGTCGGCAAGATCTAAACGCCGTTTTCCCGGCCGGGGGCATCTGTGTGGATGCCCCTTTCTTGGCCTGTCACGATAGATAATTTCGATTGAAAAGGATGCAGCGATGCTTGACGACAATACAAAGGCCCAGGTCAAGGCGTATATGGAACGTCTGGTGCGTCCGCTCGAGCTCGTCGCCGCGCTCGATGACAGCGTCAGTGCGCGCGACATGCGCCGTCTGCTCGAGGAGTTGGCGGAGACTTCGGACAAGATTGCCGTGCGTTTCGACGGCGAGGAGGCGCGGCGCCCTTCCTTCTCGGTCGCCGCGGCGGGCGAGGCGCCGCGCATCCGCTTCGCCGGCCTGCCGCTGGGCCACGAATTCACTTCGCTGATCCTGGCCCTTTTGCAAACCAGCGGCTATCCGCCCAAGGTCGAGCCGGAGATCGTCGAACGCATCCGGGCGCTCGGCGCACACCGTTTCGAGACCTATGTCTCGCTCGACTGCCACAACTGCCCGGACGTGATCCAGGCGCTCAACCTGATGGCCGCCCTCAACCCCAACATCGAGAGCACGATGATCGATGGCGCCCTCTATCGCGCCGAAGTCGAGGCGAAGAACGTGCTGGCCGTGCCGATGGTGTTTTTGAACGGCGAGCACTTCGGCCAGGGGCGCATGAGCCTCGAAGAGATTCTCGCGAAAGTCGGTCCGGGCGACACGGCGGGCATGGCGGCGAAACTCGACGCCAAGGCGCCCTTCGACGTGCTCGTCATCGGCGGCGGGCCGGCCGGCAGTGCGGCGGCCATTTACGCGGCCAGGAAGGGCATCCGCACCGGCATCGTCGCCGAGCGTTTCGGCGGCCAGGTGCTGGACACCCTGGCGATCGAGAATTTCATCTCGGTCAAATACACCGAAGGCCCGCAGCTGGCTCGCGCGCTCGAAGAGCACGTGCGCGAATACGGCGTCGACATCATGAACATGCAGCGTGTCGAAAAGCTCGTGCCCGGCGAAAAGCTGCACGAGGTGAAGCTTGCCGGCGGCGGCACGCTGAAGGCCAAGACCCTCATCCTCTCCACTGGCGCGCGCTGGCGCGAAATGAACGTGCCCGGCGAGAACACGTATCGCGGCAGGGGAGTCGCCTACTGCCCGCATTGCGACGGGCCGCTGTTCAAGGGCAAGCGCGTCGCGGTGATCGGCGGCGGCAACTCGGGCGTCGAGGCGGCCATCGATCTGGCCGGCATCGTCAGTCATGTCACGCTGCTCGAATTCGCCGACGCCCTGCGCGCCGATGCCGTGCTGCAGGAAAAGCTCGCCAGCCTGCCGAATGTCACCCTCATCAAGAGCGCGCTCACCACCGAGGTGCTCGGCGACGGCCACCGGGTCACGGGCCTCGTTTATACCGACCGCACCACGAACGAATCGAAACGCATCGCGCTCGAAGGCATCTTCGTGCAGATCGGCCTGTTGCCCAACACCGACTTCCTCAAGGGCGCGCTCGATCTCACCCGCTACGGCGAAATCGAGATCGACCCGCGCGGCCAGACCTCGGCGCCGGGCATCTTCGCCGCCGGCGACTGCACCACCGTGCCCTACAAGCAGATCGTCATCGCGATGGGCGAAGGCGCCAAGGCGGCGCTGTCGGCTTTCGACCACCTGATCCGCCACGGCCGGTGAACGTCGGCGCCGGCGGCACGGCGGCGGATGAGGCAAGCGCCTGCTTGTCGTTTTCTCGGGAAATCGCAGACCGATGGTTATACCTAAAGACAGGAGGAACTCACCAAGAAGGGGGATAATCCGCCGGTTCATGCCTTCAGGATGGTGTCATCGTGCACACAAATGCCGTGCAGACGGACGCGGTTGTCCCCGATTTTCCCTCTTCCATGACTGACGCTCGACGATTTCGGCACCGGTTATTCGAGCCTGGCCGGTCTGAGCCAGTTCGCGGTAGATCGCCTGAAGATCGACCACAGTTTCGCCGCCGGCATCGGCAAGGGAAAGAACGCCGCCATCGTTTCCGCCGCGCTTTCGCTGGCGGCCGCCTTCGGCATCGAGGCGGTGGCGGAAGGCGTCGAAGTGTTGGCGCACGGTAACGGCGCCGGCGTGGGCGGAATCGTGCAGCCGGGTGGCGAAAATACGCACCGGCGCGGGGTCGATTGCCTTCAGCGCCTTGACGGTCGGTGCGTCGCAGAGCTGGTTCGCCTCGTTGGCGGCGCCGTAAAAGAGCAGAAAGTTGTAGGGGTTCTTGTTGTTGGCAGCGATGCGCGCCCGCACGGCGGCCTGGAAGCGATCTCGCAGCTGGTCGGCCACCTCGAGCCCGATCTGCCCTGCGCCTACGTCGTCTTGCAGCGCCTCTCGCCCTCCTGCCGCAGCATGATGGTCGAAATCCTCGGTCGCGAGACCTCGCTGACGGTGAGAGAGGCCGCCCAGGGCGACGCGCCGCGCGCCTGCCGGAACTGCTCGAAATGCCCAGCGCGGAGCCGGAAAGCCTGCCGCCCGATCTGCTCGACAGGCTGCTTTCCCGCCTGCGCGAGAAGCTGCAATTCGATTTCTCCGGCTACAAGGTCGGCACCCTGATGCGGCGCATCCGCCGCCGCGAGATCGCCACCGGCAACCATGACCTCGCCTCCTACCTGGCCTGGGTGGAAGCGCATCCGCAGGAACTCGATCTGCTGGCGCGCGACATCCTGATCTCGGTGACCGCTTTTTTCCGCGACCGCGATGCTTTCGAGGTGCTGCGCCGCGCCGTGCACGACATCTGCGGGCGCAAGCCGCCGGGCGGGGAGATTCGCGTCTGGGTGGCCGGCTGCGCCTCCGGCGAGGAAGCCTACTCGATCACCATCCTCCTCGCCGACGCGCTGGGCGAGCGCCTGCCCCAGTATCGTGTGCAGATTTTCGCCACCGACATCGATGACGAGGCCCTGAACGTCGCGCGGCGCGGCCTGTACCCGAGCGCGTCGATGAGCGAAGTGCCGACCGAACAGCTCGAACGCCACTTCCGGCCGGTCAATCATGCCTACGAGGCCGGCAAGCACCTGCGGGACATGATCGTCTTTGCGCGCCACAACGTGGTTTCCGACCCGCCCTTTCTGCGCCTCGACCTGGTGTCCTGCCGCAACGTGCTGATCTATTTCGACGCGCCTTTGCAGGCCAAGGTATTGCAGACTTTCCATTTCGGGCTGCTCAAGGAGGGCTACCCGTTCCTCGGCCGTTCGGAAAGCGTGGCGCAGGCTGAGCAGCTGTTTTTTTCCGCTCGATCGCCGCGAGCGGCTCTTTCGCAAGAGCGGCGATGCCGTCGTGGCCCTGCCGGCGGCGACCGCCGCCGGCAGCGGTTCGTGCCGGAAAAAAACCGAGCGGCGAGGAATCCTTGCCGCCGCCGGCCGAAAACCGCCAGATCGAGGACGAACTGATCGCCACGCGCGAGCATCTGCAAACCCTGGTCGAGGAAATGGCCACGGCCAACGAGGAAATGCAGGCCTTGAACGAGGAAGCGCAGGCTTCGAACGAGGAGCTGCAGGCCACCAATGAGGAGCTGGAGGCGGCCAACGAGGAGCTGCAGGCGACCAATGAGGAACTGGTGAGCCTCAACGAGGAGCTCAACGTCAAGACGCTCGAGCTCTCGCACCTGACCGAGGAATACGCGCATCTTTACGATGCCCTGCAGTTTCCGATTCTCGTCTTCGACCGCGCGATGCAGCTCGTCCGCTTCAACGGCCCGGCCGCGCGCCGTTTCGACCTGCGGCCGATGGCCTGAAGCAGCATGTCTCGCGCCTGCGCCTGTCCGGCGCGCTGACCGATCTCGAAATCATGCTCGGCCGGGCGCTCGCCCATGCCGACCGCGAGGAAACCACGCTGACGCAGGACGAGCGCAGCCTGCGCCTTTCGGTCGTGCCGGAGCTCGACAAGACCGGCGAGGTGGCGACCCTCGTCGTCACGCTGATCGACGTGACCGAGATCGTCCAGGCGCGCGAGCGCTTGAGCGAATCCGAGGCGCGCCTGTCGGCCCTGATGGAGAAGACCACGGTCATCTTCGCGATGAAGGACATGAAGGGCGACTACCTCTTCGCGAACCGGCGCTTCATCGAATTTTTCGGCATCGATGCGAACGATTACGCCGGCAAATCCGATTTCATGCTGTTGCCGCCGCCGCTGGCGGCCGATCTGTGGAATCTCGATCTCGCCGCCCTGCGCGAGCGCGTGCCGATCACCGGCGAGCATCTGGTCGAGTGCGCCGACGGCAGGCGCCAGCTGAAAAGCGTGCATCAGGTGCTCTGCGATGCGCAGGGCCAGCCGACCGCTTTCGTCGTCGAGGCCGAGGACATCACCATCGCTCGCCATGCCGAGGAGCAGATGCGCATCACGGCGCGCGTCTTCGACCAGGCTGGCGAGGCCATCGTCGTCACCGATGCGAACACGGTGATCCAGACCGTCAATGCGGCCTTCACGCGCATTACCGGCTACACGCAGACCGAGGCCGTCGGACAGCGCACCGCGCTCCTCAAATCCGGCCGCCACAGCCCCGAGTTCTACCATGCGATGTGGCAGGCGCTGCGCGACGTCGGCTACTGGCAAGGCGAGACCTGGAATCGGCGCAAGAACGGCGAGCTCTATCCGGAATGACTGACGATCAACCGCGTGCAGAACGAGGCCGGCGAGGTCGAGCACTATGTCGCGGTGTTTTCCGACATCACGCAGATCAAGGATTCCCAGCGCAAGGCGGAATATCTGGCGACCCACGATCCGCTCACCGGCCTGCCCAACCGCGCGCTCTTCCACGACCGCCTGCGCCATGCGCTGGCCCAGGCGCGCCGTCGCAAGTCGCGTCTGGCGCTCCTGTTCATCGACCTCGACAATTTCAAGACGATCAACGACACCCTCGGCCACGACATCGGCGACGAGCTGTTGAAGCAGGCGGCCGAACGCCTGCGCAACGTCGTGCGCGACATCGACACCGTGGCCGAGGGCGTGGAAAACGACCGGCAGTTGGCCTGGCTCGCGCAATACGGCTGCGACATCGCGCAGGGCCATCTGCTGTCCCGCCCGCTCGAGATCGATGATTTCGAGGACGTCGTCGCACGCGGGGGGATGCATGGATGAGACGCTGCCGGCACGTTGCGAATCGGAAGCGCTCCATCTTTCCAGGGCGATCCAGCCCCACGGCGCCCTGCTGTGCGACAACACGGACGTGCTCGGGGCCGGCATGACGCTCGAACCCAATGCGCTGGATGTCGTGGACCGCCGGTTTTGCGAAGGGCAGGGCGCGCTGGGAGCGATTCTGGCGCTTCGCCGCGCCGCATTGCCCGCCCGAGACGCATGACATCGCGGTCGCCTCCGCCTGCGCGGCCTTCGCCTTTTATCGGCGGCATCTGGACGATTGCCTCGCCCAATAAGACGCCGCCCCGCCCGCGCCGACTTCGGGGTGATTGCCTGACCCAATCGCCCCCATAGCGAAAATTCTTTTTCCTTGCGCGCCGGTTCCGGGTAGGCTTGCGCCATGAACAGCGAACTCGTCCATCCCGCGCCGGCCACGTCCTGGCTGACCGCCTTCCGTCACCACGCCCGCGAGCATGCCTTGGCCGCTTGGGGTCTGGCGGTCGGCTTGTTGGCGGTGTTTGTTCTTTTGGCGCAGAGCATCGTGCAGATCTTGGCGGGTGAGGCGGCGGCCGGTGTGCGCTATGCCTTGCTGGGCGGTGCGGCCGGCTTTGCGGCGACGGCCCTGGGCGCTTTGCCGGCGCTGGTGTTGCGCGGTCTGCCGCAGCGCCTCGAAGACACCTTGCTGGGAGGAGCGGCTGGCATGATGCTGGCGGCGAGTGCATTTTCGCTGCTGCTGCCGGGGCTGGAAGCCGGCGAGGAAATTCTCGGCGGCGAGTGGCTGGCGGCGGGCGTGGTGGTGTTCGGCATGGCGCTGGGCGTGCTGCTGATGCTCGGTCTCGATGCCTTCACGCCCCACGAGCATGACAAGACCGGGCCGTGCGGCCCCAGCCACGAACGCTGCGCCCGCGTCTGGCTGTTCGTCTTCGCCATCGCCTTGCACAATCTTCCCGAGGGCATGGCGATCGGCGTGTCTTTCGCGCAGGGTGACCTGTCGGTCGGCTTGCCTTTGACCACGGCCATCGCCCTGCAGGACATTCCCGAAGGGCTCGCCGTCGCCCTGGCGATGCGTGCGGCGGGGTTCTCCGCGCCGCTTGCCGTCGGCGTGGCGGGCCTGAGCGGCCTGCTCGAACCCGTGGGTGCGCTCCTGGGCGTGGGCCTGGCGAGCGGGCTCGCGGCGGCCTATCCGATCGGGCTGGGACTGGCCGCCGGGGCGATGATCTTCGTCGTGTCGCACGAGGTGATTCCGGAAACCCACCGCAACGGTCACCAAACGCCGGCGACGCTGGGCCTGATGGCCGGCTTTGCGCTAATGATGGTGCTGGATACCGCTCTCGGCTGAGGGCCGCCGTCCCGCCAGCACCGACTTGGGGCCGCGGGCGTTATCATCGCGACATGGAAGCGAGCGAAAACCTCGAACAGCAGCCATGGTGGCGTTTCGCCCTCAACGTTTTGGGCGGACTGCTGGCCTTGGCTGTTCTGGGCGGCCTGGTGATCGGGCTGATCGTCTTCGTCGCCGGCCTGTTCGGCGGCGAGGAGCGCGCCCGCCCGCCGGTGTTTCTCGATCTGCGGGCGCCGCCTCCGCCGCCGGACAACGCCCGCACGCGCTCGCCGCCGCCCTATGGGTCGGCGCCGTGGCCCGATCATCCGGGACGCGTCGCGTGGAGCCGCGATGGGGGAGGCGGCGGAGGCGGGGGCGGCGCGGGCAGCGGTGCCGCATCGCCGGGCACGTCTGCCGCGCCGACCGTGACCGGTCCGGTCGGCATGAGCGTCGAAGAGCTGCGCGCCGCGTGGCAAAGCGGTGGGCGCATCGTGCTGCCCAATCCGAGCGGCGAATGCGATCTGGGCGGACAGGATGCCGCGCGCTCGATGGAAGCACTGGAGAAGTGCTTCGCCGAGCGGGCCGCCCGCTGACGCCCCGTATAATCCGCGCATGTCCTCCTTGCCCAACGACATCAAGGCGCACCTGACCGATTTGTTGCGCGCCGCGCTGGCGAGCGTCGCGCCCGGCCAGAGCGCCGAAATCCATCTCGAACGCCCGCGCGATGCGTCGCACGGCGATTTCGCCAGCAACCTGGCGATGCAGATCGCCCGCGCATTGAGGGAAAATCCGCGCAAGATCGCCGAGCGGCTCGTCCATGAGCTGCCACGCTCGGCCTGGGTGCTGAAGGCGGAAGTGGCCGGCGCCGGCTTCATCAATTTCACCGTCGCGCCGGCCGCGAAGACCGCCGTCGTCCATGCCGTGCTGACACAGGGCGACAACTACGGGCGCGGGGCGAAGAAACCGGGCAAGATGCAGGTCGAGTTCGTCTCGGCCAACCCGACCGGCCCGCTGCACGTGGGCCACGGGCGCGGCGCCGCTTACGGCGCGAGCCTGGCGAGCCTGCTGGCCTTCGCCGGCCACGAGGTCTGCCGCGAGTACTATGTGAACGATGCCGGTCGGCAGATGGACATTCTCGCCCTTTCCACCTGGCTGCGCTATCTGGAAATCTTCGGCGAGGCCGTGCCCTTCCCGCCCAACGCCTACCAGGGCGACTATGTGCGCGCGATGGCGGCGCAGATTCACGCTGCGCACGGCGAGCGCTATGTGCATCCGGCCGCCGCGGTGCTCGCCTGCGTGCCGGAAACCGACGATGCCGAAGCGCGTCTTGACGCGCTGATCCTGGCCGGCAAGGACCTTCTGGGCGAAGACTGGCATTACATCCATCAGCACGCGCTGTCCGAGCAGCTCGCCGACTGCCGCGCCGACCTCGAGGAGTACGGCGTGCACTTCGACTGCTGGTTTTCCGAGAAGAGCCTCTACGACACGGGCATGGTGGCGAAGGCCGTCGCCGAACTGGAAAGGCGCGGCCACCTCTACGTGCAAGACGGCGCCAAGTGGTTCCGCTCGACCGTCTTCGGCGACGAGAAGGATCGCGTCGTGCAGCGCGAGAACGGCCTCTACACCTACTTTGCCTCCGACATCGCCTACCACTGGAACAAGTTCGAGCGCGGCTTCACGAAGATCGTCGACGTCTGGGGCGCCGATCACCATGGCTACATCGCGCGCGTCAAGGGCGCCATGCAGGCGCTCGGGCTTCCCGTCGAGGCGCTCCACGTCGCGCTGGTGCAATTCGTGAGCCTGTTTCGCGGCAGCGAGAAGGTGTCGATGTCCACGCGCGCCGGCTCCTACGTCACGCTGCGCGAATTGCGCGAAGAAGTGGGCAACGACGCCTGCCGCTTCTTCTATCTCCTGCGCAAGCAGGATCTTTCGCTCGATTTCGATCTCGATCTCGCCAAGAGCCAGTCGAACGACAATCCGGTCTATTACGTGCAGTACGCCCATGCGCGCGTGTCGTCGGTGCTGGCGCAGTGGGGCGGCGAGCTTGCCGAGCTCTCCGCCGCCGATCTCACGCCGCTTTCCAGCGAGCGCGAGCTGGCGCTTGCCGCGAAGCTCGCCGCCTTCCCCGAGATGATCGAGGCCGCGGCGCGCGATTACGCCCCCCATACGGTGGCTTTCTGGCTGCGCGATCTGGCGGCGGAATTCCATGCCTGGTACAACGCCGAACGCCTGTTGGTGGACGATGAAGGACAAAAGCGCGCTCGCCTTGCGCTGGCGGTCGCCGTGCGCCAGGTGATCAGGAACGGTCTGTTCATCCTTGGCGTCGCGGCGCCGGAGTCCATGTGATGTCCGCGGCAAAAAGTCGGCGCCGGCAAGACGGTGGCACCCTCCTCGGCCTGGCGCTCGGCATCGTCGTTGGCGTGCTGATTTCCTTCGCCGTGGTCTGGTACCTCAACCGGACGCCGCTGCCCTTCGTCGAGAAAGTGACGCAGCCGGAAAGCAAGCCTGCCGCGGGCGAGCCGAAGCCGCTGCCCGGCAAGCCGGGCGATAAGCCGATCGACAAGCCCGGCGAGCGGCGTTTCGATTTCTACGAAATTCTCGAAGGCCGCAAGGAAGCCGCCCCCCCTGCCGCTGCGCCGCCTTCCGCGCCCGCAGCCGCGGGACGTTTCCTGCAGGCCGGCGCCTTTCAGCAGGCCGGCGACGCCGAAAACCTGCGCGCTCGCCTCGCGCTCTTGGGCTTCGAGGCCAGCGTGCAAGTCGCGGATGTGCCGGAGAAGGGCCGCGTCTATCGGGTGCGCGTCGGCCCCTATGCGCAGGCCGAGGAACTGAACCGCGTGCGCGAGGCGCTGTCTCAGCACGGCATCCCGACCATGGTGATCAAGGAATGAACTGGAGGAGAACCTGATGAAAAACCCTTGGCAAGCCCTTTGGGCGGCGCTCGCTGCCGCCGTGTTCGCGTTTCAGCCGCTGTCCGCCGCCGCGCAGTTGACCGAGGGCCGGCATTACGTGCGCCTGCAGATGCCGCAACCGACCGAGCACGCCGACAAGGTCGAGGTCGTCGAATTCTTCTGGTATGGCTGCCCCGCCTGCAACGACGTCGAGCCGCTGCTCAAGTCGTGGGCGAAGACCCTGGCGCCCGACGTGCATTTCAGGAAGGTGCCGGCGATCTTCCGCGACTCCTGGGCGCCCGGCGCGCGCCTCTTCTACACCATCGAGGCGCTGGGGCAGCCGAAGCTGCACGATGCCGTGTTCCAGGCCATCCACAAGGAGCGCGTCAATCTCAACGACGAGAAGGTGCTGTTCGATTGGGTGGCGAAGCAGGGCGCCGATCGCCAGAAGTTCGCCGAGATTTACAAGTCCTTCGCGATCGATGCGCAGGTGCGGCGCGCCGTCGAGATGACCAGCGAATACGGCATCGGCGGCGTTCCGGCCCTCGTCGTCGGCGGCAAGTACATGCCCGCGCCCAAGCTCGGCACCTGGGGCGATGTGCTGCGCGTCGTCGATGGGCTGATCGAGATGAACCGCGCCGAGCTCAAGCGCAAGAAGTAAGTCGCCGAACCCGCCGCGCGTGTTCCCCGCCGGCGCTTCCTCGGGCATCGGCGCCGCTCTGGCGCGAACCCGGGGGATGCCGGTAAGGCTGCAACACGCGCTGTCATTGCCTTGATCCACATCAAGGATTTTGGCTGCGTCATCCCGCTAGACTCCCCGCCGGTAGTGGTGTTTTTCCCAAACGCAAACCGGGAGGAAATGAAAATGGGAGCAAGTGGTTTGATGCGCAAGATCGCCGGCACGGCGGCGCTGTGCGCCGCCGCGATGTTCGGCATGTCGGGGGCCATGGCCCAGAAACTCGATCCGGCCTATGCCAAGCAGCAGGAAGCAACCGCGGCCCAGGCCAAGGAGGCTTTGCCGGCCTCGGCCAAGACCAAAATCAAGTTCGTCGATGTCGCCAATTGTTACAGCTGCCACAAGGACATCAAGGAATTCCACATGGGCAGCAAGCACTCCGATGTGAACTGCGCCTACTGTCACACCGGTTCCGACGAGCATCTGAAGCTGGAAGGCAAGCCGAAAGCTCCGGCGCAAGCCTCGATCGGCACGCGCGTCGATCACCACGCCTGCGGCGTCTGCCACCAGGAGCAGATGAACACCTTCGCGACGATGAACTACGGGTCGCACGCCAAGGTCGAGAAGGCCGACCCCCGTTACGTCTCGCCGCTGTTCGACAAGCTGATGCAGCCGCACGGCTTCACCCGCGAGCACAACGAGCCGCGCAGCCACGTCTTCATGACCCTCGATCACCTGATCGTCGATCGCGCCTACGGCGGTCGCTTCCAGCTCAAGGACTGGACCTACATCTCCGACGCCAAGAGCGCGGTGTCCGACCTGTGGAACGTGATGCTGGTCGACAGGGAACCCAGCACCACCGACCAGAAGGCCTTCGTGCCCGGCGTGGCCACTGCCGCCAACCCGGTCTGCATGAACTGCAAGTCCTTCGACAACATCCTGAAGTGGAAGTACATGGGCGATCCGGACCCGCGGGCGAAGTGGAGCCGCGTTTCCAAGCCGGTCGAGTTCGCCAAGGACATCACCCATCCGCTGAACTGCTTCATGTGTCACGACCCGCACTCCTCCGCCCCGCGCGTCGCGCGCGACGCGCTGATCCAGGCGGTGGTCGATCGCGGCGAGGGCACTTACCCGTACGACAAGGCCAAGAGCGCCAAGAACCCGATGAAGAAGGTCGTCTTCCGCGACGGTTTCCGCGCCATCGGCCTGCTGTCCAAGCCCGACTCCAACCTGATGTGCGCCCAGTGCCACGTCGAGTACAACTGCAACCCCGGCATCGAGCCGAATGCGGGACCGGATGGCAAGGACAAGCCCGTCACCATGGCCGATCAGCGCACCAACCTGTTCCAGTGGACCAACGTCTTCGACTACAACGCCAAGATGCGCGAGAAGTTCGGCAACTTCAAGGACTTCCGCCATGCCATCACCGGCACGGCGCTGTCGAAGATACAGCACCCGGAAGTCGAGGCCTTCTGGATGTCCAAGCATGAGCGCGAAGGCGTCGAGTGCAAGGACTGCCATATGAGGAAGATCGAGAAGAACGGCAAGACCTTCACCGATCACCAGCAGCAGTCGCCGCGCAAGATGCTCAAGGAAACCTGCGTGAAATGCCACGGCGAGATGACCGAAGAACAGGCCAAGTATCAGATCGACGCCATCCAGGGTTATACCCGCGGCAAGCTCGTCAAGGCCGAGTTCTGGCTGGCTCAGCTGATCGACACCTTCGTGCGCGCCTTCGACGCCGGCGTGCCGCGCAACTCCGACGCCGTGAAGGCTGCGCAGAAGTCCCACGACGAAGCGCAGACCCGTTGGGAGTGGTGGACCGCCGAGAACTCCGTCGGCTTCCACAACCCGCAGCAGGCGCGCCAATCGCTGACCGAGTCCGTGGTTCATTCCCAGGCCGGCATCAAGGTGCTGAACGACGCCATCGCCGCGCTGAAGGCGCCGCCGGCGGCTGCTGCGACCAAGTAGCAGCGAAGTGCCTCTAGGTTCGGGGCGCGGGTGACCGCGCCCCTGTTTTTTCGGCTTGTCGAATCGAATCATGATTCCTGAACTCGGGCATGTCGCCCTGATCGTCGCCTTGCAACTTGCCTTGCTGCAAGCGTTCTTTGGCCTTGCCGGGGCTTCCCGCGACAATCCGGGATGGATGGCCATGGCGCGCGGCGCGGCCGCCGGTCAATTGCTGTTTGTCGCCGTCGGATTTTTCGCCCTTGTGTGGTCGTTCATGGTCAACGACTTTTCCGTGATGAATGTCGCCGATCACTCCGCGCGCCGTCTGCCGCTCGAATACCGCATTACCGCCGCCTGGGGTTCGCACGAGGGTTCTTTCCTGCTGTGGACGCTGCTGATGTCGTCCTGGACCGTCGCAGTCGTTTTGCTCGGCCGCAAGCTGCCGCCCGACCTGCATGCGCGCGTGACTGGCATCATGGGGCTGCTGAGTTTCTTTTTCCTCGCCTACCTCCTGTTTACCTCGAATCCCTTCATGCGCCTGCATCCGCCGCCGGCGGACGGCGGCGACCTCAATCCGCTGCTGCAGGATCCGGGCATGATCGTCCACCCGCCGCTGCTCTACATGGGCTATGTCGGTTTCTCGGCGGCTTTCGCCTTCGCCATCGCCGCGCTGATCTCGGGCAGGCTCGACGGGGCCTGGGCGCGCTGGGTGCGCCCCTGGACGCTGATGGCCTGGGTGTTCCTGACGCTGGGCATCGCGGTCGGTTCCTGGTGGGCCTACTACGAACTCGGCTGGGGCGGCTGGTGGTTCTGGGATCCGAGCGAAAACGCCTCGCTGATGCCCTGGCTGGCTGGCACGGCGCTGCTGCACTCGCTGATGGCGACGGAACAGCGCGGAGCCTTGCGCGTGTGGACCGTGTTCCTCGCCCTGCTTGCTTTTTCGCTCTCGCTGGTCGGCACTTTCCTCGTTCGCTCCGGCGTGCTCTCCTCGGTGCATGCCTTCGCTCTCGATCCGCTGCGCGGCCTGTTCATTCTGGTCTTTCTCTTCATCCTGATCGGCGCCTCGCTGATCCTTTTCGCCAGGCGCGCCGGTGCGATCAAGGCCGCGGGAGACTTCGGCATGGTTTCGCGCGAAACAGCCTTGCTGGCCGGCAATGTCCTGCTTCTGGCGGCGCTCGCCACTGTCCTGCTCGGCACGCTCTATCCGCTGCTTCTGGATGCCTTCGGCCTCGGCAAGATTTCCGTCGGTCCGCCGTATTTCAATGCGGTGTTCGTGCCGATGATGGTCCCGGTGCTGATCCTGCTTGGTGTCGCACCGTGGATGCGCTGGGGCAGGGAAAGCCTGTCCGATCTGCTGCCGCGCCTGCGCTGGCAGGCTTCTGGCGCCGCGCTGACCGGCCTGCTCCTGCCCTTCGCCTTCGCCGAATGGCGCTGGCAGGCGGCGCTGGGTCTGGCGCTGGCGGCGTGGATGATCCTGGCCACCGTCTCGGGCCTGGTCGCACGGCGGCGGGCGGCGGGCGGTCTGCCGCTTGCCGCGTATGGCATGGGCTGCGCCCACGTCGGCCTGGCCATCGGCATCGTCGGCATGGGTTTGGTGTCGGCCTACCAGAGCGAAAAGACCGTCGCCATGGAGCCGGGCGACACGGCCACGCTCGGTCGCTACGAGTTTGTCTTCCATGGCGCGGCGGAAGTGCCGGGCCCGAACTATTCGGCCATGCGCGGCACGCTCGAAGTGAAGGAAGCGGGCCGCCCGTTTGCCACGCTGTTGCCGGAAAAGCGCATCTACCTGAAATCAAGAACGACCATGACCGAGGCGGCGATCCGCTATGGTTTTGCCGGCGACGTCTATGTGGCGATGGGCGAACCCTTGCCGGGCGGCGTCTGGAGCATGCAGTTGTATCTGAAGCCGTTCGTCGGCTGGCTCTGGGCCGGGGCGCTGCTGATGGCTCTGGGCGGTTTGCTGGCTGCGCTGGATGCGCGTAACAAGGGAGTTAGAGCATGAGTCTGTGGATCGGAGTGGGTGCATTCGTTGTCGTTGCGCTGGTTTTCCTGCTGCTGCCGCTCGTTCGGCAAAAGTCGGCGCTGGCGGGACGGCAAGGCGAGCTGCGCTGGCCGGCGGTGGGCGTGTTGGGTGCGCTCCCCGCCCTGACGGTCGGGCTCTATATCTACCTCGGCGCGCCGGCCATTCTCGAGGAGCAGGCATTGACGCAAGCCCATAGCAGCTATGACGTCGATGGCATGGTCAAGGCCCTGGAAGACAAACTGAAAGCCGCGCCCGCCGACCCGGAGGGCTGGTACGCGCTCGGTCGCGCCTACATCGCCTACAAGCGTTACGACGACGCAGAGCAGGCGCTGAACAAGGCGGCGACGCAGGCCCCGCGGGATGCCCGCATCCTCGCCCAATATGCAGAAGCGATGGCTTTGCGGCAGGGCAGTCTGGACGGCCGCCCGATCGAATTGATCAGGGAGGCGCTGGAAATCAGCTACGAAGAAATCAAGGCGCTGGAACTTGCCGGACTCGAAGCATTCCAGAACCAAAGATGGGCGGAGTCGCTGCATTACTGGCGGCGCTTGATGAAGCTGCTGCCGAAGGAATCCGAGCATTACGAAGCCATCGCGCAGGCCGTCGCGACCGCGGAAAGAAAACTGGACATCGCTCTCGGCGGCACCGGCATCGTGGTTCCGCGGCCGCCTGCCGAACCGAAGATGGCGCCCCACTGATGCTGCCCACACTACGCCGCCTTGCCGTTTCGCTGCCGCTGGTTTTTCTGCCGGCCGCAGCCCAGGCCGAATCTTCGAACTATGTCGCGCTCGATGCCAAGGGCAGGAAAACCGTTCCCAAGGCCGGCGCCCGCCCGCATCCCTGCGTGCTCGATACCGCGACCGGCCTGATCTGGGAGGTCAAGACCGACGACAAGGGTCCGGGCGACAAGCGCTGGACTTATACCTGGTATGACGCAACGCTGGCGGAGAAGCGCTTCCCCGTTGGCTATGCCAACGGCGGCAACTGTGCGCACAAGGGCAGTTGCGATACGGCGGGTATTGTCGCCGCCGCCAACAAGCGTCGCCTGTGCGGTTTCAACGACTGGCGTCTGCCGACCGCCGACGAACTGGCCAGCTTGTTGCGTCCCGAACTGCCGAAGAAAATCGACGAGCGTTTCTTCCCCAACTCGCTGGCCGACTACTACTGGACCAGCACCTATGTCGCGCTCGAAGCAGGCGGGGCGATGTTCGTCAGCTTCGAACACGGCCTGGTTCTCGCGGGGAACAGCGCCAGCGCTGCGGCCGTGAGGTTGGTGCGCGGGCCGATCAAACCCGGACCCTGATCGAGCCCGGACTGGTCAGCGTGTTGGCGCGCCCGGCAGGCGCGACATGTAGTCCGCCACGGCGTCGATTTCCGCATCGCTGTAATTGCGGATGGCCTTCACCATGTCGGGATTGGCGTTTTTGCGTTTGCCGTCGCGGATCAGCTGGCTTTCGCGCAGCAAATAGCGGTAATGCTGGCCGGCGATACGCGGATAGAAGCGATGGGGATCGCCTTCGCCGCGCGGTCCGTGACAGGACGCGCAGTCCATCACGTACAGTCGCTCGCCGAGGGCGAGCGCCTTGCCGCTGCCCTGGCCCTGGTCGTTTGGCACCGGCAAGCCGGACAGGTAAGCGGCGATGTCGGCGATGTCCTGCACCGAGATCGACTGGTGATCGGCGAAGGGAAGCATTTTGGGATTGCTGCGGCGGCCCGAGCGTACGTCGGCCAGCTGCTTGATCAGCACCGTGACGTGCTGCCCGGCGAGGCGCGGATAGCTGCCGTCCGCCCGTCCGAGCGCGCCGACGCGATGGCAGCCCTGGCAGATTTCGAAGGCCGCCTCGCCGCGCGCCGCATCGCCCTGCGCCCGCAGCGCCGCGGTTTTCTCGGGATAGGGCGCATTCCAGGCTTCCGGCCCGGCCGCCGACGCCGCGGTCCCGCTGCAGGCGGCGACGAGCAGGCCGATCAGTCGTGTCGAATATCTCATCTCTCAAAGCCCCGCTATGTATTCGGCCAAGGCCTTCGCCTCGTCGACGGTCAGGCGCTGGCCGACGGTGGTCATCAAGGGATCGGTGGCGCGGCGCCCGCTCTTGTAATCGGCCAGTTGTTTCAGCGTATAGGCCTGGTGCTGGCCGGCCAGTCGCGGAAAGCGCGCGTTGCCTCGTCCGTGGGGTTGGTGGCAGCCGGCGCAGGCCGGCACGCCGCTGTCGGTATTGCCGTCGTCGTACAGCACCTTGCCCTTGGCGGCGAGTTTCGGGTCATTCACCTTGCCCGGAGACGGCTTCATTTTTTCGTAATAGCTGGCGAGCGCGGAAAAGTTGTCCGGATCGATGCCGGCGATGATCGCCGACATGGTTTCCTCCCGGCGCTTGCCCGACGCAAAAGCCCTGAGCTGGCGCATCAGGTACTCCTGATTCATCCCGGCGAGCTTGGGATAGCGGGGATCGGTGCTGTTGCCATCGACGCCGTGGCAGGCTGCGCAGACGGTCTTCGCGATTGCCTGGGCATCGGCAGCGGAAGCAGATGCGGATGCGAATATCAGCAGGGACAGCGGAATGCCCGCCAGGGCTCGAAAAGGGCTCATGGTCGAAGATGGCATCGGACGGCGCAGTCAGCGCAGGCAAGGGCCTGCGCGTTTGCGCTCATTGAAGCACGCCGGCGGTTTCAAACGGTTTGATTTCCGTCAAGTTAATTGGGAAACGGTTGGCGCTATAAACCGCCTTATCTCAACTCAGTTCAACCTGGAGACGACAATGACCGCCAAAACCCTGTCCCGTTCCCTGATGATCGCCTTTGCCTCTGCCGGGCTGGCGCTGTCCGCGCCGGCCGTCGCGCAGGTGGATGAAGACGCGGCGAAGCTCTTGTTCAAGCAGAACGAATGCGGCAAGTGCCATCACCCGTCGCAGAACAAGAAGGGCCCGTCGCTGAAGAAGACCGCGAAGGAATACAAGGGCAAGGCCAACGCCGAGCAAGAAATCATGAAGCACCTGACCACGCCGAAGAAGGTCAAGCTGGACGATGGATCGGAAGAGGATCACAGGGTCGTCGACAGCAAGGACCAGAAGGCGCTTGCCAACCTCGCCAGGTGGATCCTGTCGCACTGACGCTGGAATCCGTCTGAGCAGTGGGCGGCGGCCTCGGTCCGCCGCCTGCGTTTGTCGCCCCCGGCTGCCGACAAGAGCAAGCCGGATACGCCGGGGTCGTGGTTTGTCCAAGGGGATGTCCATGAAACTGCCGCAACGCATGTTCCGTTCGCTGGTTGCACTGTTCTGCTTGTCCATCGCATGTGTCGGAGGGGTATCCGCCAAGAGCGACGCCAATCCGGCGAAGGACAAGCTCGACAACGAAAGCTGCCTGAAGTGCCACGAGAACAAGCACGACAAGATCAAGGTGCCGGTCGTCATCGACGGCGAGGAGGACGAAAGGGAGTTGCGCCAGATCGACACCCGCAAGTTCGCCAGGAGCGTGCATAGCGGCATGCAGTGCGTCGACTGCCACCGGAACATCGTCGACAGCCAGAAGAACCACCGGCTCGACAAGACCGCGGCGAAAGCCGACTGCATCGGCTGCCACCAGGACTTGTGGGCCAAGGCGCAGCAGGCAGGCAAGGCCAAGGAGAAGCCCCGCCTCGAAATGGTCTTCAAGAACATCGAAGCCTACAAAAACTCCTTCCATGCCAAGGAGAACAAGGACATTCCCGGCACCCCGCTCGCCAAGTGCGACGACTGCCACAGCTCCCACGAATTCGACGTCCCGCCCAAGGGCAGCGAGCGACGCACCGCGTGGCACAAGTCGATCCCGCAGACCTGCGGCAGCAAGTGCCACGAGGACCAGCTCGAAATCTACGGCGCCTCGGTCCATGGCGAGGAGGTGATCGACAAGGGCAACATCAAGGCGGCGGTGTGCACCGACTGCCACAGTGCGCACAGCGTCACCGGCACCTCGAGCGATGCCTACAAGCTGGCCAACGTCCAGTCCTGCGGCGAGTGCCACAAGGAGGAAATCGCCAGCTTCCGCGATACTTATCATGGCAAGGTCAGCGCGCTCGGCTGGTCCTACACCGCACGCTGCGTCAGCTGTCACGACAGCCACGGCATCAGGGCCGTGGAGGATCCCCAGTCCAAGGTGCACCCGAACAACCGGCTGAAGACCTGCCAGAAGTGTCACGATGGCAAGAAGATGCCCTTGGCGACCGAGGGCTTCGTCAGCTTCGCGCCGCATGCCAATGCGCATGATTTCGACAGGTACCCGCAGATGTACGTGGCCACCAAGTTCATGGTCTGGCTGCTGATCGGGGTATTCACCTTCTTCTGGTTGCATTCCGCCCTCTGGTACTACCGCGAGTGGCGCGAGCGGAAACTGTTCAAGACCGAGGCGTACGTCCGCGTCGAGGGACTCGACCTGCCGCCCGGCAAGCACTTCGAGCGCTTCGCGATCGGCTGGCGCATCGCCCACCTGATGTTCGCGCTGACCACCATGACGCTGGTGCTGACCGGCACGACGGCCCTGTTTGCCGAGAGCGCCTGGGCCCCGGTGGTGGCCAAAGCCCTGGGCGGGCCGAATGTGCTCGGCATCATCCATCGCATCGCCGCCGCGTTCTTCCTCGGCATCTTCTTCATCCACCTCGTCTACGTGGTGCAGAAGCTGCTGCGCGACAAGAATTTCAAATGGTTCGGCCCGGACAGCCTGGTACCCAACTGGAAGGACCTGAGCGACATGATCGGCATGTTCAAGTGGTTCCTCGGCAAAGGGCCCAAGCCGCAGTTCGACCGCTGGACCTACTTCGAGAAGTTCGACTACTGGGCGGTGTTCTGGGGCGTCAGCGTGATCGGCACGAGCGGTCTGATGCTCGCCTTCCCGCACATCACCGCGAAGTATCTGCCGGGCTGGGTGTTCAACGTCGCCACGGTGGTGCATGGCGAGGAAGCCTTCCTCGCCGCGGTCTTCCTCTTCACGGTGCACTTCTTCAACAACCACTTCCGACCGAACAAGCTGCCGCCGCCCGACGTGGTGATGTTCACCGGCACGCAGTCGCTCGAAGAGTTCCGCCACGAACACCCGGCGCAATACCAGCGCCTGCTGGAGTCCGGCGAACTGCAGCGGCGCCTCGTCGATGCGCCGTCGCGTCCGCTGCACGTCGGCTCGGTGATCCTCGGCCTGACGCTGATCACCGTCGGCCTGATCCTGCTGGTGCTGGTCGTGACGGGGTTCTTTACGAGCTGAGCGGGTAACGCCGGAGGGGGCGCCTGCCGCGACGAACCGTCGCGGCAGGCGCGTGCTGCACGAATACGCAGGCGACATTTCTGCGGCGGCGCGGGCGCTCGGGATGCATCGCGCACGCTGCAACGCGGGCTCGCCCGGCGGCCGCTGGAAGCCTGGTCATGCCGCCCCCGCCGGGGGCCTCGTCAGTCGAGCTGGTTGGCGACGGCCCAGACGACCGCCTCGACGCGCGAGCGGAACTTCAGCTTCTTCAGCAGATTGCGCACATGCACCTTGACGGTGCTTTCCATGATGTCCAGTTCGCGCGCAATCAGCTTGTTCGACATGCCCGCTGCGAGGCACTTGAGGATCGCGCTTTCGCGCTCGGTCAGGTCGGCCTGGCTGCGCTGCTCGCTCACGCTCTCCTCGCGCAGGGCGGCAGCCAGCAGGCTGGCCAGCTCCGGGCTGATCGCCGTCTGCCCCTGCATGGCATTGGCGATCAGCCGGAGGATATCGTCCGGATCGTTGTCTTTCAGGATGTAGCCGTCGGCGCCGGCCCGGATCGCGGCGATCAGGTCCGCCGGAGCATTCGAGACGGTGAGCAGGATGATGCGCGCATCCTCGCCCATGTCGCGCAGGGTACGCAGGGTTTCGAGGCCGTTGACGCCCTTCATGTTGAGGTCGAGCAGGATCAGGTCGGGATCGAGCTGCTTGGCGAGTTCGATGCCCTCGCGGCCGCTGGCGGCTTCGCCGGCCACGGTGAAACCCTCGGTCAGTTCCAGCAGCTGGCAGACGCCCTTGCGCAACAGCGGATGATCGTCGATGACAAGTACGCGGGTGTTTTCCGTCATGACCTGGACTCCGGAGGTGAAGGCGGCCGGTTCTTCTGCGGCAGGAATTTGAGAAACACGACGGCGCCGGCGCCCGGGGCGGAGGCGACTTCGAGTCGCCCATCCAGAAGGATCTGGGCGCGGTCGTGCATGATGCCGACGCCGAAATGGTTGGCCGGCGTCTGCGCCGGGTCGAAGCCCTTGCCGTCATCGGCGATCCTGACCGTGACGACATGCCCGGCATCGACCGCGATGGCGACGCTGGCATGCCGCGCCTCGGCATGGTGCTCGATGTTGGCGAGCGCTTCGCGGATGATGCGTATGACATGCATCTCCTCGTTGCCGGAGAGGTACGATGTCGGACAGGTTGTTCTGCAGCTCGACCGGGAAGCCGAGCTTCTCCGAGAACTCGGCGACGGTCTGCTGGAGGGCGACGTTGAAGCCGCGCGCGTCGATGCGCAGGCGGAAGGTGACGATCAGTTCGCGCAGCTCGCGATAGGCGCCGGCGAGCCCGCGCTTGAGCTCCAGCGCGATCGACCGGGTATCGCCGCCGCGTTCGAGGCTTTTCTCCAGCCGCAACACCTGGATCTGCAGGCGGCTCAAGGACTGCGCGATGGAATCGTGCAGTTCGCGCGCGATCACGGAACGCTCCTCGAGCACCGCCAGACGGTGTTTTTCCTCGGCGCGCCGCATGTTGATCAGGGCGTTCGAGATGTGATGGCCGACGGTTTCCAGGATGCGCGCCTTTTCGTTCGACAGCGGCGCGTCCGTCTCTTTCAGCAGGATCGGCAGCACGCCGCGCAGGCGGTCGCCGTCGCCGATCGGAATCGACAGGAACGGCTGCGACGCGGCCTGCTCGACCAGGGGCTTTTCCGAGCAGCTGAAGCAGTTGGCGCAGTCCGACTGCAAACGCATGGCTCGCTTTTCCTCCGCGGCCAGGTCGCCGGTGACGACCTTCGCCGGTATCTGCCCGTTCTCGCTGATGCAGATCATGCTGTGACCGAGTTCCAGCGCATCCTCGACCTCGCGCATCACGGCCTGCACGTTTTCCAGCGTCAGATCGCTGGCCGCCAGCTGCTGGCTCACGCGGTACAGCAGCTCGAGCGCCTCGTTGGAGCGCTTCAATTCCCGGGTTTTTTCCTCGACCTTGTCTTCGAGGTGGGCATACATCGTCGCGATCTCCGCCACCATCCTGTTGAAGGCGTGGACGAGCTGGCCGAGCTCGTCGTTGGAGGTGTGCTGGACGCGCACCGAGAACGACCCCTGCGACACCGTCTTCGCGGCATGCAGGAGTTGCGCGAGCGGCTGGACCACGTGGCGGCGCAGCATCCAGAGCATCAGCAGGCTGATCAGGACGATCAACACCAGCAGGCCCAGCTGGATGACGCGCAGCTGGCACGCCTTGTTCTCCAGCTCGATCTCGATCAGATAAACGACATGGTCGATCTGCTCGACGTAATCGGGAATTTCGTGGGCGACCTGCCTCATTGCGGATTGTTCGCCGTGCGCCGCGCTGATTTCAAGCGCGCGCATGTGCGTGTTCCAGCGCTGCAGCACGCCGCGAACCGCCAGCGCGCCTAGGGCGAGGCCGACGCGTAACAGCACCGAGTCGCGGAGGAACTGCGAAAAAACAGGAAAGATTCGTTTCACGAGCGGAGGAAACTACCCTCGGCATATTTATTTATGGGTAAGGGTCTGTATTTAGGCGTAGGTCGCGCCGTGCGGCAGATTTTCGTCCAGATTGACAGTCGCATGATTTTACGCAACAAAATCTCCATGACAGCACTCGCTTGCTACCTATTAATAGGTAGAGGCCTCTCAAGCGGAGCCCTTGCAGGACCTTTCTTGCTGCGTGAGCACACCCTAGCATGCGGCCCGGACAGACGAGAAAGCCCGCAGGATGCTTGGTCAAAGCCGCCGACACGATCCCCTCCCCCGCGCAACCAGTGCCGCCTTCCGTGCCATTACGGGGGGCGCGGCGTGACGCACGCCATCGAGAACCGCCTCGACATCGAGGGGCTCCTCGCGCGCATGCCGCTGTTCCAGGACCTGGCGCCCGAACGCATCCTCGCCGTCGCCGAGCACGCGCGCGGCAGGCGGTTGCCCAAGGGCGACATGCTGTTCCACAAGGGCGATCCCGCGCACGGTTTTTACGTGGTCGTGTATGGCCAGATCAAGCTGGCCTTTCCGTCCTGCACCGGCAACGAGAAAGTGGTCGACATCATCGACGCGCAGCAAAGTTTCGGCGAAGCCGTCATGCTCGCCCAGCAGCCCTATCCGGTCTTCGCCCAGGCGCTCGCCGACTCGCTGCTGGTCTTCGTCACCCGCGAAGCCGTGTTCATGCTGCTGGAAAGCGAGCCGGCCTTCGCCCGCCGCATGCTGATCGGACTGGCGCTGCACAACCACTCGCTGGTGCATGACATCGAGTCCTACACGCTGCGCACCAGCACCGAGCGGGTGGTCTGCTATCTGCTGCGTCAGTGTCCCGCGGGATCCGCCGGCGGCGCCGAGATCGCCCTGCCCACCTCGAAACAGATCACCGCCTCGCGCCTCAACCTGACCCCGGAAACCCTGTCGCGCATCCTGCACGACCTCGCGGCAGCCGGGCTGATCGAGATGGACGGGCGGCGCATCTTCATTCACAGCGTCGCGCGCTTGCGTGACAGCATCGCCGAACTCCCCGCCGAGCAACCCTGCCCGGCCCGGCGACCCGGCATCCGGAAGCGCCCCGCCGATCGTCATCCGGCCAGGGAGCCCGCCCGGGAGGCTGGCGTTGGGGCGCGGTAGCGTGCAAGGGCGAGATGCTGTTCCGGAAGGGCGGCCGCGCCCACGGCTCCCATGCGACCCTTCGGTCGGGTCGAACTGGCGCCTCCGTCCTCCGGCGGCAACGAAAAGGTCGTCGAGATCATCGGGCCGCAGCAGAGTTTCGGCGAGGCGGCGCTCTTCGCACGACGCCCCCGCCCGGTCTTCGCCCAAGCCATCGCCGACACGCTGCTGCTGCACATCGCGCGCGACGCGATCCTCGAATCGCTCGAAGCCGACACCTCCTTCGCCCGCCGCATGCTGGCCGGCCTGGCGATGCGCATGCACGCGCTGGTCCAGGATGTCGAGTCCTGCTCGTCGCGCTCCAGCGCACAGCGGGTGATCGGCCGCCTGCTGGAGCGTTGTCCGCCCGACAGTTGCGCAGGCGGCAGCGAACTGACCCTACCGACCTCCAAGCAGATCACCACCTCGCCCTCAACAGTCGATTCCAATGAAGGTATGAGACGGGCGCAGCAAAGCGATCGGCGTAACCGTGAGAAACCCGGCTCCTGGCTCCGGTTCAATGGACGAGGCGGTCGGGCACAAGCATCAGCCATACTGCCGTCCTGCCGGCGTCGACTTTTTGCCGGCGTTGACGCAGGTCAAGCCGGCCCGGCGCCGACCGTCCTATAGTCCTGCCCTCGCCATGAACGCCTTCGAACTCGTCTGTCCGGCTGGCGGCCTGCCGGCGCTCAAAGCCGCCGTCGACCGCGGTGCGGACTGTGTCTACACGGGCTTTCGCGACGACACGAACGCCCGCAACTTCACCGGCCTCAACTTCGACGACAAGAGCTTGCGTGAAGGGATCGCCTACGCGCATCAACGCGGCGTCAAGGTGCTGGTCGCCCTCAACACCTACCCGCAGGACAACAACTGGCCGCGCTGGACCGCCGCCGTCGACAAGGCCGCCGCCCTCGAGGTCGATGCGGTGATCCTCGCCGACCCCGGTCTGATGGACTACGCGCACCGCACCTACCCGCAGCTGCGCCTCCACTTGTCCGTGCAGGGCTCGGCCACCAACTACGAGGCGATCAACTTTTATCGGGAAAGATTCAACATCCAGCGCGCCGTGCTGCCGCGCGTGCTGTCGCTCTCCCAGGTCGAGCATGTCGTGAAGCACACGCCGGTCGAGATCGAGGTGTTCGGCTTCGGCGGCCTGTGCGTGATGGTCGAGGGCCGCTGCGCGCTCTCCGCCTACGCCACCGGCACCTCGCCGAACTGCCACGGCGCCTGCTCGCCGGGCAAGGCGGTGCGCTACGAGGAGACGCCGACCGGCATGGAGACGCGCTTGAACGGCATCCTCATCGACCGCTTCGCTCAAAACGAACGCGCCGGCTACCCGACGCTGTGCAAGGGCCGCTTCGAGGTGGACGCGGAAACCTACTACGCGATCGAGGAGCCGACCAGCCTCAACACCCTCGAACTGCTGCCCGAACTGATGAGAATGGGGATCGCGGCGATCAAGATCGAGGGCCGCCAGAGGAGCCCCGCCTACGTCGCGCAGGTGACGCAGGTGTGGCGGCAGGCGATCGATGCCTGTCGACGCGATCCCGGACGTTTCTCCGTGCTGCCCGGCTGGATGGCCGAATTGAACAAGATTTCGGAAGGGCAGTCGGCTACACTGGGCGCTTACAATCGTCCCTGGAAATAGGCAAGGGGAACAGAGATGGAGAAAATTCCGGCTATTCAAATTGACCCGGATGTCCTGGGCGGGGCGCCCGTCTTTGCCGGTACGCGGGTTCCGGTCAAGACCCTGTTCGACTATCTGGAGGCCGGCGACTCGCTCGATACCTTTTGCGAAGACTTTCCGTCGGTACCGAAACCCCTTTGCATCGGCGTGCTTGAACAGGCATGCGCTGCTGTCACTGCCGATGCGCATCCTGCTTGACGAATCGCTGCCGCGACGTTTGGGCGAGGCGCTGGCGTCCCATAGCGTAACGACCGTTGTCGAGGCAGGGTGGTCGGGCGTCAAAAATGGCAAACTGCTCGCGCTGGCAGCCGAGCGCTTCGACGTGTTCGTCACTGCCGATCAGAATCTGCAATATCAGCAGAACCTATCCGCCTTGCCGCTGGCCGTGCTGGTCCTGAGAGCGACCGACAACCGCTACCCAACGCTTTTGCCGCTGATCCCCAAAGTCCTGGCGGCCCTGGAAGGCATCACACCCAAATCGCTCATGTTGATCTCATGAAACTCTCCCTCGGCCCCCTGCTGTTCTACTGGCCGCGCCAGCGCGTCATGGACTTCTATGCCGAGATGGCGGAGCAACCGGTCGATGCGATCTATCTCGGCGAGGCGGTCTGCTCGCGCCGGCACGAGATGCGCCTCGACGACTGGCTGGAGGTCGCCGCCGTGCTGGCCGACGCCGGCAAGGAAGTCGCGCTGTCGACCCTGCCGCTGATCGAATCCGAATCCGACCTCAAGGCGGTGCGCCGGCTGATGGATGCGGCGCGGGAGGACGTGCGTCTGACGGTGGAGGCCAACGAGATGGGCGCGGTGCGCCAGCTTGCCGAACGCGACCAGAAATTCGTCGCCGGGCCGACGCTCAACGTCTTCAACGGCCATACGCTGAAACTGCTTGCCGAGGCGGGCGCGACGCGCTGGGTGATGCCGCCGGAGGCCGGCCGCGCCCTGCTCGCCGGCATGGAAGTTCCGGCGGGCATCGAGACGGAAATCTTCGTGCATGGCCGCCTGCCGCTCGCCTACTCGGCGCGCTGCTTCACCGCGCGGCGCTACCGGTTGCAGAAGGACGGCTGTGAATTCCGCTGCATCGGCTTTCCCGACGGCCTGCTCCTCAAGACCCGCGAGGGCGAACCGTTCCTGACCTTGAACGGCATCCAGACGATGTCGGCGAAGGTTTATCATCTCGAACGCGAATTGCCGGAACTGGCCGCCGCCGGCTGCGACCTGATCCGCCTTTCGCCGCAGTCCGAAGGCATGACCGAACTGATCGCCGCCTACCGCGCGCGGCTCGACGGCCAGCAGGCGGCGATGCCGGCGGGCGACTGGTGCAACGGTTTCTGGCATGAAAAACCCGGCCTCGAATGGGTGAGCGCATGATGAATTTGCCGAAGATTCCCGATTTCACCTTGCCCGCGCCGCTGGCGCGCCTGGGCGGCAAGCTGCCGCAACTGCCGCCGACGCTCGCGTTGGTGACCGGCCTCAATCTCGCACTGGATCGACTGATGCCGCGCGAGCCGCTCGCGATGCTCGCCGGCAAGCGTTTCGTCATTCGCGTCAAGGATGCCGGCATGACGCTGCGCTTCGGCTACGACGGTCGCCGCTTCCATCTCGTGTTTGACGCCGCGCCGGTCGATCTGACCATCTCCGCGCGTGCGCGCGACTTCATCGCCCTGCTGGCGCGCGAGGAAGATCCGGACACGCTGTTCTTCCACCGTCGCCTGCTGATGGAGGGTGATACCGACCTGGGTCTCTTGGTGAAGAATACGCTCGACGGCATCGACCTGCCTCGCTTCGATGCCGCGCGGCTCGCGCCGGCCGAGTGGCTGCATCGCCTGCGCATTCGACTGGCCGGCTTGCACCACGTGTGATCGCGTGGCGGTCCGTTCGCGCCTGCCGCTTTATCTCGCCGTCGTCTATACCCTGCTGGCGCTCTACGCCAGCCTGTACCCGTTCCACGGCTGGCGCGATACCGGCGGCGATCCGCTCGCCTTTCTCGCCGCGCCCTGGCCGCGCTACGTCACGCATTTCGATCCCGCCGTCAACATCCTCGCCTATGTGCCGCTGGGCTTTCTCTGGGCGGCCGTCTTTTGCGCGCGCCTGCCGCGCCTGGCGGCCTTCCTGATCGCCTGCGTTCTCGGCGCGGCATTTTCGCTCGGCATCGAAACGGCACAGGCCTTCCTGCCGAGCCGGGTGCCGTCGAATCTCGACCTTGCCTGCAACGCGCTCGGCAGTCTCGTCGGCGCGGCGGTCGGCGCCTTGTGGGGCCGTCACCTGCTCGATGGCGGCCAGTGGCACGCCTGGCGCGAACGGCGCTTCCTTCCCGGCCCGACCGGCGATATCGGCCTCGTGCTGCTCGGCCTGTGGTTGTTCACCCAGATCAACCCGGAAACCTTCCTGTTCGGCAACGGCAACCTGCGCAGCCTGCTCGGCCTGCCGGCTCCGCTGCCCTTCGACGCGGCACGCTTCATCGAGCTGGAAACCGCCACGGTGGCCGCACAGACGCTGGCCATCGCGCTGATCGGTGCGCGGCTCGCCGCCCACCATCCGGTGTGGCTGCCGCTGGCGCTGATCGGCGCGGCGCTGCTGGTCAAGAGCCTCGCGCTGATGCTGCTGATCGAAAGCCTGCACGGCTTCGCCTGGATGACGCCCGGCACGCTCGGCGGGCTGGCGCTCGGCCTCACCGTGGCGGCGCTGGCCGCCCTGCTCGGCGCCGGGGCGCGCCAGGCGCTGGCCGCCATGGCGCTGATGCTCGCCGTGGTGCTCGCCAATCTGATGCCCGACAATCCCTACCTCGAGCACACCCTGAGCGTCTGGCGTCAGGGGCATTTCCTCAACTTCAACGGCGCAACCCGGCTGGTCTCCTCGCTGTGGCCCTTCCTTGCGCTGCCCTGGCTGATGCTGTCCCGGAGCGAACGCAGATGAACGTGACCGACCTCGACACCCTCAAACTCGCGCTGCGCGACTTTGCCGCCCTCCGCGACTGGCGGCAATATCACACGCCGAAGAACCTCGCGATGGCGATGATCGTCGAGGCCGCCGAACTGGTCGAGCATTTCCAGTGGGCGACACCGGAGGAGAGCCGCAACCCGCCGCCGGAGAAGCTGGCGGAAATTCGCGACGAAGTGGCGGATACGCTGATCTATCTGGTCGAACTCGCCGATGCGCTCGACATCGATCTCATCGCCGCCGCGCGCGACAAGATCGCCAAGAACGCGCTCAAGTATCCGATTTCGCGTACAGGCTGATTTTCATTGGCCGTGGGCGGCCCGAGGTCGGCGATGCATCGTTGGCGCCGTCCCGCCAGCGCCGACTTTTGTTACATTGGCGACCGACAGGAGGGATACGCATGAGCCATTTCAAATACCATGTATTTTTCTGCACCAACCAGCGCGAAGCCGGCGAGATGTGCTGCAACAACCATGACGCCCAGGCGATGCGCGACTACTGCAAGGCGCGCGTCAAGGAACTCGGTGACGCCATACCCGGCAACGTGCGCATCAACAGCGCCGGCTGCATGGATCGTTGCGACAAGGGCCCGGTGATCGTGATCTACCCCGAAGCGACCTGGTACACCTATGTCGACCAGGAGGACATCGACGAGATCGTCGAGTCGCATCTGCGGCAGGGCAAGGTCGTCGAGCGCCTCCTTATCAAATGAGCCGGCGCGAGCACGTCTTCCTCGAAGGGCCGACCGGCCGTCTCGAAGTGTTCGTGGAGCCGCACGAGACGCCGACCGGCATCGCGCTGATCGCACACCCGCATCCGCTCTTCGGCGGCACGGCCGACAACAAGGTGGTCACCACGCTGGCCAAGGTCTTTCGCGAACTCGGCTGCGCGACCCTGCGGCCGAACTTCCGCGGCGTGGGCGGCAGCGAAGGCGAGCACGACCACGGCATCGCCGAGACCGACGACCTGTTCGCCGTGCATGCCTACGCCCGCAGCCGCTTCGGCAGCGAACTGCCGACGTATCTGGCCGGCTTTTCCTTCGGCGCCTACGTCGCCGCCCGACTCGCCCGACGTCTGGAGGAGCAAGGCGATCCGGCGCGCCGCCTCGTGCTGGTCGGCGCCGCGGCCGGCTTCATCGCGGGCTTGCGTCGCTACGAAACCGCCGCCGTGCCGGCCGACACCATCGTCATCCATGGCGCGAAGGACGAAACCGTGCCGCTCGAAAACGTGCTGGCCTGGGCCGAGCCCATGGATCTGCCCGTTACCGTGGTGCCGGGCGCCGACCATTTCTTCCATCGCCGGCTGCATCTGATCCGCGACATCATTCGTCGGCAATGGCATAGCCACTAGAATGCGCCCCGTGCCCGGATGGTGAAATTGGTAGACACAAGGGACTTAAAATTCCTCGGCCGCAAGGCTGTACCGGTTCGATTCCGGTTCCGGGCACCAAGTTGCAGTCAGCCGCCGCGCCCGATGCGATAGACGGCGAGGCTGCCGAGGAAGTTGGGTTCTTCCGCCACGAGCGCGCCTTTTTCGTCGAGCACCTGGCGGTCGCGGACGACGATGCCCATGCCCTCGCACAGGCTTTCGAAGTCGAGCATCGTGAAGAAGCGCAGGTTGGGCGTGTCATACCACTGGTAGGGCAGGTCTTCCGACACCGGCATGCGGCCTTCGAGGACTGCCAGGCGGTTCTTCCAGTAGGCGAAGTTCGGGAAGGAGACGACCGCTTCGCGGCCGACGCGCAGCATCTCGGCGAGAATCTGTTGGGTGTGGCGCACGGTTTGCAGCGTGCGCGAAAGCACGACGTGGTCGAAGGCGTCGTCCTCGAAGCCGGCGAGCCCGGCTTCGAGGTCGCTTTGCACGACGTTGACGCCGTTTTCGATGGCGGCGAGCACCAGGCCGGGATCGCGCTCGACGCCCCAGCCGCGCAGGCCGCGGGCGGCGAGCAGCCGGAGCAGCTCGCCCTCGCCGCAGCCGAGATCGAGCACCGTCTCACCGGGCTTCATCCAGCCGGCGATGAGGTCGAAGTCGGGGCGCCTGAGCGCGTGGGAGGCGTGGATCATATGGCCACGTTGCCCAGGTAGGCGGCCACGACCTGATGGTAATAATGGTCGTCCATCAGGAAGGAGTCGTGGCCGTGCTGGCTGGAGATTTCCGCGTAGCTGACCGGCTGCAGGTTCTTCACCAGCGCGTTGACGATCTCGCGGCTTCTCGCCGGCGAAAAGCGCCAGTCGGTCGAGAAGGAGACGATGAGGAATTTTGCCCGCGCCGCCGCGAGCGCCGCGGCGAGATCGCCGCCGTAGGGCTCGGCGGGGTCGAAGTAGTCCAACGCCCGCGTCATCAGCAAATAGGTGTTGGCGTCGAACCAGCCGGCGAACTTGTCGCCCTGGTAGTGCAGGTAGGACTCGATCTCGAATTCGACGTCGAAGCCGTAGCTGCCGGCGTTCGGGCGGCGTTTGCGGCCGAATTTCTCGGCCATCTGGTCGTCCGAAAGATAAGTGATGTGGCCGAGCATGCGCGCCAGCCGCAGCCCGCGCGCCGGGCGCGTGCCGTGGCGGTAGAAGTGGCCGCCGTGGAAGTCGGGATCGGTGAGGATGGCCTGGCGCGCGACGTCGTTGAAGGCAATGTTTTCCGCCGTCAGCTTGGGCGCGGCGGCGATCACCAGCGCGTGGCGCACGCGGTCGGGCAGGTCGATCGTCCATTGCAGCGCCTGCATGCCGCCCAGGGAGCCGCCGACCACCGCTGCCCATTGGGAGATGCCGAGCGCATCGGCCAGCCGCGCCTGCGCCTTGACCCAGTCCGGGACGGTGACGACGGGAAAATCCGCGCCCCAGGGCGCGCCGGTGGCGGGATTGATCGAGGCGGGACCGGTCGAGCCGTGGCAGCCGCCGAGGTTGTTGACGCCGACGACGAAAAAGCGCCCGGTGTCGATGGGCTTGCCCGGCCCGATCATGTTGTCCCACCAGCCGAGCGTCTTCGCGATGTTGTCCGGGTCGGTGTAGCCGGCGACGTGGTGGTGGCCGGACAGCGCGTGACAGATCAGGATGGCGTTGCTGGCGTCGGCGTTGAGCCGACCGTAGGTTTCGTAGACGAGCTCGTAGCGATCCAGCGTGGCGCCGCTGCGCAGGGTGAGCGGCGTAGCGAAGGACATCCGCTGCGCCGCGACGAGTCCCACGCTACGGGCGGACATGAGGGCGGTCAGGGCTGGAAGCGCCGTGCGCCGTTGTAGCGTCGGCTCCAGTATTGGTCGGTCATGTCCTCGATGCGCACCCTGCCGCCGGTGCGCGGGGCATGCACGAAGAGGCTGTTGCCGAGATAGATGCCGACGTGCGAGAAGGCGCGCCGCATCGTGTCGAAGAACACGAGATCGCCCGGCATCAGCTCGGCGCGGTCGACGCGCTCCCCTTGCAGGCTGATCGCCTTGGCGTTGTGCGGCAGTTCGAGGCCGAGGGTCTCGCCGAAGACATGGCGCACGAAGCCGGAGCAGTCGAAACCGGTCTCCGGCGAGCTGCCGCCGCGCCGGTAGCGGATGCCGATGTAGCCCAGGGCGCGTTCGAGCGTGCTCTCCATGCCGTCGAAGGCGCGCGACATGAACGAAGGGGAAAGCGGGGAATCCAAAGCGGCGGATTCCTGTGCCTGCGCGCCGGCGACGCAGAAGAACAGACAGAAAACGGCGAGGGTCTTGCGCATGGGGGCGAAATGTAACACAGGCGGCCGGCGGCGACTCACAGCCGCTCGACATGCTCGCGGATGCGATCGGATTCGTCAAGCCGCAGGATGCGCGCCACCTTGGCCGTCAGCTGCTCGATGTCCGCCATGACCACCTGCTGCTTCACCTCGAGCAGCTGGGTGGGGTGCATCGAGAAATGCCGCAGGCCCATGCCGAGCAGAAGACGCGTCAGCTTCGGGTCGCCGGCCAGTTCGCCGCAGACGGCGACCGGGATTTCGGCTCGTTCGCCGGCCTGGAGGGTCTGAGCGATGAGGCGCAGCACGGCCGGATGCAGCGGATCGTACAGATGCGAGACGGATTCGTCGGTGCGGTCGATGGCCAGCGTGTACTGGATCAGGTCGTTGGTGCCGATGGAAAGGAACTGCAGGCGGCGCAGGAAGGGCCCGAGCGCGAGCGCCGCGGCGGGAATCTCGATCATGCCGCCGATCGGCACGTCCGGGCTGAACTTGCAGCGCCGCTCGCGCAGCTGCTGTTTGGCCTGTTCCACCATCGCCAGCGTCTGCTCGATCTCGGTGGCGTGGGCGAGCATGGGAATGAGAATCTGCACCTTGCCGAAATGCGCGGCGCGCAGCAGCGCGCGCAGCTGGGTGAGGAAGAGATGGGGCTCGGCGAGGCAGTAGCGGATGGCCCGCAAACCCAGCGCCGGGTTCGGCGCCTGGCGCTCGACGCGCCCGGCCAGCGCGCGCGCCGTCTTGTCGGCGCCGATGTCCAGGGTGCGGATCGTCACCGGCCGGCCGGCCATCGCCTTCGCCACCTGCTTGTAGGCCTCGAACTGTTCTTCTTCGGAAGGCAGGGTATCGCGGTTCATGAAAAGAAATTCGGTGCGGAACAGGCCGACGCCGGCCGCGCCAAACTTCCTCACCTGCTCGGTGTCCTGCGGCAGCTCGATGTTGGCGAGGAGACTCACCTCCACGTCGTCGAGCGTGACCGCACGCGCGCTGACCAGGCGCTCCAGCTTGGAGCGCTCGAGCTCGAGTTCCTGCTTGCGCAGGCGGTATTCGCCGAGCACGCGTTCATCCGGGTTGACGATCATCACGCCGCGCGTGCCGTCGACGACGATCAGGTCGTCCTCGCGCACCAGCGCGCGCGCGCGGTGCAGACCGACGACGGCGGGAATGCCGAGGCTCCGGGCGACGATGGCGGTGTGCGAGGTGGCGCCGCCCAGGTCGGTGACGAAGCCGCCGATCTTCATGTGCTTGAACTGGATGGTGTCGGCCGGCGAGAGATCGTGGGCGACGATGATGAGCGCCGGGTCCTCGCCCTTACCGCCCTTGCGGACGATGCGGCGCGCCTTGCCGAGCAGTACGCGCACGACGCGCTCGACCACCTGGACGATGTCCTGCCGGCGTTCGCGCAGGTAGCTGTCGTCGATTGCATCGAACTGGGCGACCAGATGGTCCATCTGCTGCACCAGCGCCCACTCGGCGTTGCACAGGCGTTCGCGGATCAGCGTCTTCGGCGTTTCCGCCAGCAGCGGATCGTCGAGGAACATCGCATGGACGTTCACGATGGCGGCCAGCTCGCCGGGCGTGCCGGGCGCCGCCGATTCGTCGCGCAGGGCCGCCAGTTCGGTGCGCACCGCGTCCATCGCGGCGTCGAAGCGGGCGATCTCACGCTCCACCTCGCGTTCCTTGATCGTGTAGTGGTCGACCTCCAGCGTCGCGTGCGAGACCAGGTGCGCGCGGCCGATGGCGATGCCCTGCGAGACGGCGAGGCCGAAGAGCGCGAAGCTCATTCGCCCTCCCCGAAGCGGTCGGCGACGAGCGCGACCAGGGCGGCGAGCGCCTCGTCGGCCTGCTCGCCGGTCGTGTCCAAGGTCACGCGGCTGCCCTTGGCGGCGGCCAGCATCATCACGCCCATGATGCTCTTCGCGTTGATGCGCCGACCGTTTTTTTCCATCCAGACCTCGCAGGGAAACTCCCCGGCCAGCTGGGTGAGCTTCGCGGCGGCGCGCGCGTGCAGCCCCAGCTTGTTGACGATTTCGACCTCGGCTTTGGGCAAAATCAGTGCCTCAGCATGTTGAGCACGCCGTCGCGACCGCCGCCGGTGGCGCGCATCAGGAGCGTTTCCATGCCCTTGTCGCGATAGGTGAGGGCGCGCAGGAGCATGGGCAGGTTGGCGCCCGCCAGCCCTTCGATGCGTCCGGCCTCGAGCAGCTTGGCGGCGAGGTTGGAGGGCGAGGCGCCATAGATGTCGGTGATGACGAGCACCCCCTCGCCGCTGTCGACGAGCTTCAGCATCTGGCGCGCCAGCGGCAGCAGGTCGTTGGGATCGTCTCCGGCCGCCACGCCCAGTTGCATGAGCTGCTGCGGCCGCCGGTTGAGCACGTGGCAGGCGCACTGGATGAGCGATTCGCCGAGCGTGTCGTGCGTGATGAGAAGGATGCCGATCATGGGAACGGATTATCGCAGTCTTTACCCTAGAATCGTCGCATGAAGCGCCCACCCCTGCCGCGATCCGTGCTGGCCTGCCTGCTGGGCGCGGCGAGCGTTCTCGGCTTTGCGCCCTTCGGAATCTTCCCGCTGCCCGTGCTCGCGCTGGCCTGGCTGTTCCGGCTGTGGCGGCAGGCCGGCACGCCACGTGGCGCGGCCTGGCTCGGTTTCTGTTACGGGCTGGGAGGCTTCCTCGCCGGCGTATCGTGGGTGTATGTGAGCCTTGCCGACGTCGGCGGCATGGCGGCGCCGCTCGCCGTGGTCGCCACCTTGCTGTTTTGCGCCTACCTCGCCCTGTTTCCCGCGCTGGCCGGCTATTTCAGCCACCGTCTCGCCAGCGCCGACTTTTTTTGGCGCGGGGTCCCGGCATGGGCGGCCATCTGGACGCTGGCCGAGTGGCTGCGCGGCTGGGCGTTCACCGGCTTTCCCTGGCTGGCGATCGGCTATTCGCAAACCCCGCCCTCGCCGCTTTCCGGCTTCGCGGCCGCCTTGGGCGTGTATGGCGTCGGCTTTCTCGCCGCGCTGATCGCCGCGGCTTTCGCACTCGACGGGCGGCGCAAGGCGACCTGGGGCCTGCTCGTCTCTCTCGTCGCCAGCGGCGCCCTGTTGCGCGGCATGGACTGGACGCAACCCGTCGGCGCGCCGGTGAAAGTGAGCTTGTTGCAGGGCAACGTGCCGCAGGACCTGAAGTGGGATCCGCAGCGTCTGTCGCTGTCCATCGACACCTACGTGCGCCTCGCCCAGACCCATCCGGCGCCGCTCGTCGTGTTGCCGGAAACCGCGATCCCGCTCTTCTTCGACGAGCTGCCGCGCGAGGTGCTGCACGACCTGCGCCAATCCGGCGACCTGCTGCTCGGCATGGCGGTGCGCCACCGCGACGGCGGCTATGTCAACGGCGCCATCGGCATTCGTGGCGAGCCCCCCGGCGCCGTGTCGCCAGCGCCGACGTTGGGCGCGCAGACCTACGCCAAGCGTCACCTCGTGCCCTTCGGCGAATACGCGCCGCCGGGTTTCGCGTGGTTTTTCGACCTCGTGCAGATTCCGATGTCCGACTTTTCCGCCGGCCCGCGTCTTCAGCCGCCGCTGGAACTGGCCGGCCAGAAGATCGCTCCCAACATCTGCTACGAAGACCTCTTCGGCGCGGAGATTCTCGATGCCCTGCCGCAGGCGACCTTGCTGATCAATCTTTCCAACACCGCCTGGTTCGGCGACTCGCTCGCCCAGCCGCAGCATCTGCAGATCGCCCAGATGCGCGCGCTGGAGACCGGCCGCACGATGCTGCGGGCCACCAATACCGGGATCACGGCGGCCATCGCGCCGGACGGCCGCGTGCTGGCCCGATTGCCGCCCTTCACGACCGGCGCGCTGGTCGTCGAGGCGCAGGGCTTCGCCGGCCTCACCCCCTACGCACGCTGGGGTGATGCGCTGGCGCTTTTACTCGCAATTGGCGCCATTTCGCCTGCCTGCTTGGCTGCCTGGCGGCGGCGCAGCCGTTAAAATCACGCTTTACGCCAGAGTTCCGCGATGAAACCCACATTCCAACAAATCATCCTGCGCTTGCAGGCGTTCTGGGACCAGCAGGGCTGCGCCCTGCTCCAGCCCTACGACATGGAGGTCGGCGCCGGCACCTCGCATACCGCCACCTTCCTGCGCGCCCTCGGCCCGGAGCCGTGGCAGGCCGCCTACGTGCAGCCCTCGCGCCGCCCCAAGGACGGCCGCTACGGCGAGAATCCGAACCGCTTGCAGCACTACTACCAGTATCAGGTGGTCTTGAAGCCCGCGCCGGAGAACATCCTCGATCTGTATCTGGGTTCGCTCGAAGCGCTCGGTTTCGATCTGAAGAAGAACGACGTGCGCTTCGTCGAGGACGACTGGGAAAACCCGACGCTGGGCGCCTGGGGCCTGGGTTGGGAGGTCTGGATGAACGGCATGGAGATCACGCAATTCACCTATTTCCAGCAGGTCGGCGGGCTAGACTGCAAGCCGATCACCGGCGAGATCACCTACGGGCTGGAGCGTCTCGCGATGTATCTGCAGGGCGTCGAGAACGTCTTCGACCTCGTCTATGCGCCGGGTCTCACATACGGCGACGTCTTCCACCAGAACGAGGTGGAGCAGTCCGCCTACAACTTCGAGCACAGCAACGTCGAGTTCCTCTTGCATGCCTTTTCCGCACACGAGGGCAATGCGAAATACCTGATGGCGCAAAAGCTCGCGCTGCCGGCCTACGAACAGGTATTGAAGGCCGCCCACACCTTCAACCTGCTCGACGCGCGCGGCGCGATCTCCGTCACCGAGCGCGCCGCCTACATCGGTCGCATCCGCAACCTGGCGAGAAGCGTGGCGCAAAGCTATCTGGAGAGCCGCGCGCGATTGGGCTTCCCGATGGCGCCCAAGGCCTGGGCCGACGAAGTGCTGGCCAAGCGGGAAAAGGCGGCCGCATGAGCGCGAAGAATCTGCTGGTTGAACTGTTCGTCGAGGAACTGCCGCCCAAGGCGCTGAAAAAACTCGGCGAGGCCTTCGCCGCTACGCTGGTCGCCAGGCTCGAGGCCAGCGGTCTGGTCGATGAAACGACCGTCACGCCCTACGCCTCGCCGCGCCGGCTGGCCGTGCATCTGACCAAGGTCGCCGCGAAGGCTGCCGACAGGGCGGTGCAGCAAAAACTGATGCCCGTCGCGGTCGCCCTCGATGCCAACGGTGAACCGACGCCCGCGCTGCTCAAGAAACTCGCCGCATTGGGGCAGGACGCCTCGGTCGTGCCGACGCTCAGACGGCGGATGGACGGCAAGGCCGAGGCGCTGTTCCTCGACACCGTCGCACCCGGCGCCACGCTGCAAGAAGGTTTGCAGGCCGCGCTGGAAGCGGCCATCGCCGGCCTGCCGATCCCGAAGGTGATGAGTTATCAGCTGGCCGACGGCTGGAGCAGCGTCAACTTCGTCCGCCCGGCGCACCGGCTGGTCGCCCTGCATGGCGCCGACGTCGTGCCGGTTGCCGTGCTGGGCCTCGCCGCCGGCCGCGAGACACAGGGTCACCGCTTCGAAGCCAGGAACCCGGTCGTGGCGATCCGCGATGCCGACAGCTACGCCGAACAGATGGAGAGCGAAGGCGCGGTGATTCCCGGCTTCGCAGCGCGCCGCGCCGAGATCGAGCAGCAGCTCGAGGCCGCCGCTGCGCAAGAAGGCCTGCAGCCCATCGACGACGACGCGCTGCTCGACGAGGTGACCGCGCTGGTGGAACGGCCGAACGTGCTGAGCTGCCGGTTCGAGCAGGAGTTCCTCGCCGTGCCGCAGGAATGCCTGATCCTGACGATGAAGGCGAACCAGAAATACTTTCCGCTGCTCGATGCCGCCGGGAAACTGACGAACAGGTTCCTCGTCGTCAGCAACATCAAGCCGGCCGATGCCAGCGCGGTGATCGGCGGCAACGAGCGCGTGGTGCGCCCGCGGCTGGCCGACGCGAAGTTCTTCTTCGACCAGGACCGCAAGAAGTCGCTGATGGACCGCATCCCCGGCCTGGCGAAAGTCGTCTATCACAACCAGCTCGGTACCCAGGGCGAGCGCGTCGAGCGCGTCGCCGCCCTGGCGCGCGCCATTGGCGAGAAACTCGGCGGGGAGGCCTTGGCCAATCAGGCCGACCGCGCGGCGGTGCTGGCGAAAGCCGACCTGCTGACCGACATGGTGAGCGAGTTTCCCGAGCTGCAGGGCATCATGGGACGCTACTACGCACTGCACGACGGTGAACCGCAGGCCATCGCCGACGCCATCGAGGATCACTACAAGCCGCGCTTCGCCGGCGACGAACTGCCGCGCGGCGAGGTCGGCCTGTGCGTGGCGCTCGCCGACAAGCTGGTCACCCTGGCCGACCTGTTCGGCATCAATGAAAAGCCAACCGGCGACAAGGACCCCTTCGCGCTGCGCCGCCATGCGCTGGGCGTCGTTCGCCTGCTGATCGAGAAGGATCTGCCGCTCGATCTGGCCTGGCTGTTCGCGGCAGCGCAAGTGAAAGACGTCCCCCTCCTTGCCGATTTCCTCTACGAGCGCCTCGCCGGCAGCCTGCGCGAGCAGGGTTACTCGGCGCTGGAGGTCGATGCCGTCCTCGGCCTGCGGCCGCAGCGGCTGGGCGACATTCCGAAGCGGCTCGCCGCCGTGCGCGAATTCATGAAGCTGCCCGAGGCGGCCAGCCTCGCCGCCGCCAACAAGCGCGTCGGCAACATCCTGAAAAAAGTCGACGGCGGCGTGACGGCGAACGTGGATGCCGCGCTGCTCGAGGAAGACGCCGAGCGCGCGCTGTTCGCGGCGCTCGCTGCCGTGCAGCCGACGGCCGATGCGGCGTTCGAGACGGGCGACTATGCCGCCGCGCTCAAGGCGCTCGCTGCCCTCAAAGCGCCGGTGGATGTCTTCTTCGACAAGGTGATGGTGAATGCCGAGGACGCCGCGCTGCGGCAGAATCGCCTCGGTCTGCTCGCCACGCTGCACCAGGCGATGAACCGCGTCGCCGACCTTGCCCGGCTGAGTGCATGAAACTCGTCATCCTCGATCGCGACGGCGTCATCAATTACGACTCCGATCTTTACATCAAATCACCCGAGGAATGGCAGCCGATTCCCGGCAGCCCGGAGGCCATCGCGCGGCTCAACCAGCGGGGCTGGCGCGTGGTGGTGTGCACCAACCAGTCGGGCATCGGTCGCGGCCTGTTCGGCATGGACACGCTCAACGCCATTCACGAGAAGATGATCAAGACCGTCGCCCATGTCGGCGGCAGCATCGACGCGGTCTTCTTCTGTCCGCACACCAACGCCGACGACTGCGACTGCCGCAAGCCCAAGCCGGGCATGCTGAAGGAAATCGCCGCGCGCTACAACGTCGATCTGGCCAACGTGCCGGTGGTCGGCGACAGCTTGCGCGATCTGCAATCCGCCGCGGCGGTGGGCGCGCGACCGATCCTGGTGCTCACCGGCAAGGGCAAAAAGACGAAGACCGACCCGGCGCTGCCGGCGGGTACCGAGGTGTTCGCCGACCTTGCCGCCGCCGTGAAGATGCTCACGCCGTGATCGCCCTGCGTTCCGCCCTGTTCATGTTGCTCCTGATCGGCACCCTGCCGTTCGTCGTGCTGGCGGTGCTTTGTGTGTTCTGGGCGCCGTCCCGCCGGCGCCGACTTCTGGTGATGCCCTGGGTACGCTTCGTGATGTGGGCCATTCGCCATGTGCTCGGCATCGGGCATCGCGTCGAGGGCGCGGAGAACATTCCTGCCGGCCCCTGCGTGGTGCTCGCCAAGCACCAGTCGGCCTGGGAGACCTTCGCGCTGCAAACGATCTTTCCGCTGAGCTCTTTCGTTTACAAGCGGGAGCTGCACTGGCTGCCGCTCTTCGGCTGGGGGTTGAAGCTGATGCCCTTCGTCGGCATCGACCGCGCTGCCGGCAAGGCCGCCTTGAAGCAGGTGATCGAGCGCGGCACGCAGCGTCTTGCCGAGGGTTACACGGTGATCGTCTTTCCCGAAGGCACGCGCGTGGCGCCGGGCGAGCGCCGCGAATTCAAGATCGGCGGCGCCTGGCTGGCCGTCGCTGCCGGCGTTCCGGTCGTGCCGGTGGCGCTCGATTCGGGCGAATGCTGGCCGCGCCGCGCCTTCTTCAAGCGGCCCGGTACCGTGACCGTCAGCATCGGCCCGGCCATCGCGACGGCGGGAAAAAAACCCGGCGAGGTCAACGCCCAGGCCGAGGAATGGATTCACCGCGAGATGCAGCGCTTGAGCCCGCACCGTTACCGCGATGAAGATGATGCATCGTCCGCCCCAGCTCGCGCTGCGGCTTGAGGCTGCCGCGCCGTCGTCCGACGTCCCCTGGCACGCGGGCCGCCGCATCGCCCATCTCGGCGGCACGCTGGTGCTGCGTCTGGATACGGACCGCCGCCTGCCGGAGCGGGTCGGTGACGAACTGCACCTGCCGCTGCCGCCGGCGGCCACGCCGCGCCAGATTCGCGATGCCGCCGAGAGCTGGCTGCGCGACGAGGCGCAGCGTGTCTTTACGGAAAAGTCGGCGCTGGCAGGACGGCGACCGGTGCGCATCGTCCTCAGCTTCGGCAAGCGCGGCGACTGGGCGAAGCAGGAAGGCGATGTGCTGCGCTGTCATTGGCGGCTCGTCGAACAGCCGCTGCCCGTCATCGAGCAGGTGCTGGCGCGTGCGCTGGCGGCGGCCCCCGTGCCGCTCTGCGACGACCTCTTCGCGGCGGCCTGAGGGTGGAGCAGCTCGCGCTCTTCCGCCTGGCGCCGACGGAACCCGGCGTGCCGGAAAGGCACATCGTGCTGGCGGGGCGTCTCGTCGCTTACGCCTTGCGGCGCGATCGCCGTCGCCTCACCCTGCGCATCGACGAACGCGGGCTCGCCGTCGGTGCGCCGCGCGGCGTGCCGCTTGCGGCGATCGAAGCGTTCATCGCGTCCCACGCCGGCTGGGTGGTAGAGAAGCTCGACGAACTGGCCGGTCGGCGGGCGCGGCGCCATCTGCCGATCCGCGACGGCGCGCGCTTGCCGCTGTTGGGCGGCGAGGCGCGCGTGCGCGTCGTCGCCGGCGCCAACCGCGCCTGCTGGCAGCGCGGCGAGGGTGGCGACGAACTGTGGCTCGTCGCGCGACCGGCAACCGATCTGTCGGCGCTGGCGCGGCGCGCCCTGCAACGTCGTGCGCTCGAACACTTCGCCCCGCGCGTGGCCGAGGCCGCGCAGCGGCTGGCGCGTCCGCCGCCCCGGCTGGCGCTGTCGTCGGCGTGTTCGCGCTGGGGCAGTTGCAGCCTGCGTAGCGGCATTCGCCTCAACTGGCGGCTGATCCATCTCCCGGTGGAACTGATCGATTACGTCATCGCTCACGAGGCGGCGCATCTGGTCGAGATGAACCACAGTCCGCGCTTCTGGGCGACGGTGGCGCGCCTGTGCCCGGACTGGCGCGCCGCGCGCGACGAACTCAGGCGCGCGGGTGCGGAGATCCCGTGGATCTGAGCTACGCGGCGTCGAGGGAGATCCGCCCGGCCAGGTAGCGTTCGAGGTGGCGGTCGGTGATGCTGATGTGGCTGATGAACCAGTCGAGCAACAGGAACTGGCAGCGGAAGGCGAGCCTGAGCGGCGGCGTCCCGCCGGCGCGGATCTCGGCGGCCAGCGCGTCGAGGAACTCGCGGAATTTCTGGTGCTGCTGGCGGTGTTCCGCCATCGGTGAATTCGGGTAGCCGTGCGCCGCCATCAGGCGCTCCTCGGAATCGAAGTGCTCTTTCGTGAATTCGACCAGCTTGCCGACGAGCGGTTCGGCCGTGCCGAGGGCTTCCTGCTGCAAGGCCTCGGAAAGCGCGACGATGTGGCTGAAGATCACCTGGTGCATTTCGTCGAGGCCGGGAAAGTCGAGCAGGTATTCCGGTCGCCAGTGGGTGGCGCTGTCGGTCTCCCCCGCCTCGCCGGGATGGGTGCGGTTGGCCTGGCGGCAGCGCTGCCAGTAGACGGCAGCCGGCGTGTCGCCGGGGTTGAATTCGAGGCAGTCGGAAAACAGCGTCAGCGCTTCGTCCATGCGCCGGAAATGGTAGTGGGCGAGCGCATCCTCGAAGGTGTCGCGACTGGCGAGCTTGGCGGCCTTGAGCGCCGGCGGGTCGCTGTCGAAGACTTCGTAGATCGACTGGGCGAGGTGCTTGCCGCGCACGCGCACGCGGTCGATGAAGCGGATCGAGAAATCTGCCGGGCTGCGGATGCTGTTGAGCGTGTGCTGGGTGATGAGGATCGGCGTCTGATAGGTTTTCGTCAGCGTCTCGACGCGCGAGGCGAGGTTGACCGCGTCGCTGATGACGGTGACCTCCATGCGGTTGCTGCCGCCGATCACGCCGAGCATCAGGAGGCCGGAGTTCATGCCGATGCCGACATGGACTTCGCCGGCGGTGCGCCGTTCCGGATGGTCGAAGGCCAGCTCGCCCTGCTGCAACGAGCGCTGGGCATTGAACCGGTCGAGTTCCGCCAGCATGCCGAGGGCGGCGTGCAAGGCGTCGTCGCCGCGCGCCGGGAAAAGCGCCATTACCGAATCGCCGATGTATTTGTCGATGAAGCCGCCGTGCGCCAGCACCACCGGCTCCATGAAGGAGAGATATTCGTTGATGAAGTCGAAGCATTGCTGCGGCGACATGCGTTCCGACATCGAGGCGAAGCCGCGGATGTCGGAGAACAGGATGGTCATCTTCTTCTCGGCCTGGTTGCCCCAGTCCACGTCGAGGATGCTCTCCTTGCCCAGGAGGTCCAGCAGCTGGGCCGGCACGAAGCGCGCGTAGGCCGCCTGCAGCTGGGCGAGGTGCCGTTCGACGCCCTGGCGCGTGGCGATCTCGGCGTCGAGCCGCGCGCGCAGGCGCCGCAGCTCGTCTTCGGTGCTGTGGATCAGGGGCGACGGGGCGTTGCCGGGCTTGGGCATGAGGCGATTGTAGCCAGCGCTGGCTGGGATGGCGGCAAATTTCGGGGGTATCGATGTAATGCAACGGCGTCGAATCCGGCCCAGGTCATCTCGTTTGTCCGCATGCGATAATCCGGCGACGCTTCCCCCGGGTTTCCGCCATGCCCCGTCCCAAGAACGACGACTTTTTGCGCGCCCTCTTGCGCGAACCGACCACCCGCACGCCGCTTTGGCTGATGCGCCAGGCAGGCCGCTATCTTCCCGAATATTGCGAAACGCGCCGCCGTGCTGGCAACTTCCTGAATCTCTGCAAGACGCCTTCGCTGGCCTGCGAGGTGACGCTGCAGCCACTGGCGCGTTACGACCTCGACGCCGCGATCCTCTTTTCCGACATCCTCACCGTGCCGGATGCGATGGGTCTCGGCCTCTATTTCGCCGAAGGCGAAGGGCCCAGGTTCGAACGGCCGCTTCGTGAAGAGTGGGCGATCAACGACCTGACCGCGCCCGACCCCTGGGATCACCTGCGTTATGTGATGGATGCGGTCGCGGAAATCCGCCGCGCGCTCGGCAATTCCGTCCCATTGATCGGCTTTTCCGGTTCGCCGTTTACCTTGGCGTGCTACATGGTCGAGGGGGGCGGCTCGGACGATTTCCGCACCGTCAAGACCATGCTCTATAGCCGGCCCGATCTGCTGCACAAGATTCTTGGCGTCACCGCCGACGCCGTGACCGCCTACCTCAACGCCCAGATCGAATCGGGCGCCCAGGCCGTGCAGCTCTTCGACACCTGGGGCGGTGCGCTCTCCCACGCGGCCTACGAGGAATTCTCGCTTGCCTACATGCAGCGCGTCATCGCCGGGCTGAAGAAGAGCCACGACGGCGAGCGCATTCCCTGCATCGTGTTCACCAAGGGCGGCGGCCAGTGGCTGGAAAAGATCGCGATGATCGGCTGCGATGCCATCGGTCTCGACTGGACGACCGACCTGGGCACGGCGCGTCGGTGTGTCGGCGACAAGGTGGCCTTGCAGGGCAACTTCGACCCGATGGCGCTGTTCGCCTCGCCCGAGGCGGTGGCGAAGGAGGCCAGGCGCGTTCTCGACAGTTATGGGGAGGGCGATACCGGTCACGTCTTCAATCTCGGCCACGGCATCCACCAGCGCACGCCGCCGGACAACGTGGCGGTGCTCGTCGAGACCGTGCACGCCTACAGAAAAAATTAGGCGGCCCGGGAAGCTCTTCCCGCCTGCACGGCGGGGCAGCCTGTCCGCCAAGCCTTGCCAGAAAAGGGATTCCGGAAGGGCTGCCGCGCTTGACTTATGCACAGAACCCTGAATCCATTCGCCCGACGGGGGAATGGGCGTCGCGGAAAACCGGCATCTGTGTAATCATTTGAATATAAAAGAGTAATTTTTCAGCGCCTCTTGCTATAGCATGATCTTCCGGCAATTGGCAAGAGGGGAGGAAAAAAATTTTCCCAATTACCCACAAAATTATCCACAGCGTTACCGGAAAACAAAAAAACCTTTTACGGCAGGCAATTAGCAATTAGGTGCATGAGCGAAGATTGACTCGAAAGAACGCGGCTAACTTGAAGTGACAGTCCTGCAGATTGCCCTCGACGTTCCCTTGCCCCGCCTGTTCGATTACCGGCTGGCCGGCGCCTGCCTGGAGAGTCCGGTGGGGCGGCTTGCACGGGCGCCGTTCGGCAGCGGCGAAAAAATCGGCATCGTCGCCGGCATCGCCGCCGCCAGCGATCTGCCCGCCGATAAACTCAAGGAGGCCGAGCTCATCGATGGTCTGCCGGCGCTGCCCGCCGACTGGCTGGAACTGTGCGGTTTCTGCGCGCGTTATTACCATTACCCGCTCGGCCAGGTGATGGCCTTCGCTCTGCCGCCGCTCTTGCGGCGCGGCAAGTTGCCGCGCGCCCCGGCACGAAAAGTCGACGCCGGCAGGACGGCGCCGCCGATCCCCATCGCCAGCGCCGATCAGCAGGTGGCCATCGACGCCATCGACGCTGCGCGGAGCTTCGAAACCTTCCTGCTCCACGGCGTCACCGGCAGCGGCAAGACCGAGGTCTACCTGCGCGCCATCGAGGCCGTGCTCGCCGCCGGCGGGCAGGCGCTCATGCTCGTGCCGGAAATCGCCCTGACGCCGCAGCTCGAAAGCCGGGTGAGCGCACGCTTTCCCGGCGCGCAGGTCGTCTCGGCCCACAGCGGCGTGGCCGATGCGGCGCGTGCGCGCGCCTTCCTCGCCGCGCTGGAAGGCCGCGCCGACATCGTGCTCGGCACGCGGCTGTCGGTCTTCATGCCGCTGCCGCGCCTGAAACTGATCGTCGTGGACGAGGAGCACGACGCCTCGTTCAAACAACAGGAAGGATTGCGCTACTCGGCGCGCGACGTGGCGATCTGGCGCGCCCGGCAGCGCAACATCCCTATCGTGCTCGGCTCGGCCACGCCCTCCCTGGAAAGCTTCCACCACGCGACGAGCGGGCGTTACACCAAGCTCGACCTGCCGCTGCGCGCGGTCGCCGCCGCCATGCCGACGGTGGCGACGGTCGATACGCGCAAGCAGAAGTTGCAGGATGGCCTGAGTCAGGAGCTGATCTCGGCCGTGAGCGAGCGCCTACAACGCAATGAACAGAGCCTGCTTTTTCTCAACCGGCGCGGCTACGCCCCGGTGCTCGCCTGCCCGGCCTGCGGCTGGATCTCGCACTGTCGGCGCTGCGCCGCCAACCTCGTGCTGCATCTGGCCGACCGGCGGGAAAAGCGCGCCGGGCCGCCCCAAGCGCTTTTCGCCCCCTCGGGGGGAGGGACGAGCGGAGCGAGACCGTCGGGGGGGGCACTGATCTGCCACCACTGCGGCCTCGAAGCCGCCATTCCGCACGCCTGCCCCGACTGCGGCAACCTCGACCTGCATCCCTTCGGGCGCGGCACGCAGCGGCTCGAAGAACGGCTGACGCAACTATTTCCCGGGGCGCGCATCCTGCGCATCGACCGCGACTCGGCCGACTCGCCGAAGAAATGGCAGACGCTCCTGGCCGCGATCCATGCGGGCGAGGCCGATATCCTCGTCGGCACCCAGATGCTCGCCAAGGGCCACGACTTCCCGAATCTCACCCTGGTCGGCGTGGTCGGCGCCGACGCCGCGCTGTTCGCCGCCGACTTCCGCGCCCCCGAGCGGCTCTTCGCCCAGCTCATGCAAGTGGGCGGCCGCTCCGGCCGCGCAGAGCTTCCGGGCGAGGTGCTGATCCAGACCGAATATCCGGAGCATCCGCTCTACCGCGCGCTGATCGACCACGACTATGCCGCCTTCGCCCGCGAACAGCTCGCCGAGCGCGAAGCCGCCGGTTTTCCGCCGTTTTCGTTCCAGGCGCTGCTGCGCGCCGAGGCGCGCGAGCTGGCGCAGGCCATCGAATTCCTGAAAGCCGCCGTCTCGTCGGCGCCGACTTTTCCCGAAGTGCTGCTCTACGACCCGGTGCCGATGCGCCTCGCCCGCCTCAAGAACCGCGAGCGCGCCCAGTTGCTGGTCGAAGCGAGAAGCCGGCCGGCGCTGCACGCCTTCCTCGACGCCTGGCTGGAGACCCTGCACGCGCAAAAGACGCCGCGCGAACTGCGCTGGCATCTCGACGTCGATCCGCTGGAACTGTGAGAGCGACCCTGCGGGCGGCCTGCGAGAGGGCGAGGATGCCCCGCGTCCGGGGGAACGGTTACAATCCCCCGGCGAAGCGTCGGAAACGGGAAGAAAAAATGGCTAACAGGCAATATGGGTCGAAAACCTCGTTGGCGGGGTGGGTCGGTCTGCTGATCTTCGGCCCGGCTGCCCTGGCCGGCCAGGATTTCAACTGCATGCAAAGCTGCTTCAGTCAAGGTTATGATCGCAGCTACTGCGTCGGTATGTGCAGCACCGGCCCCGGCGCGGGCGGCTTGATGGAGCAGCCCGGTCTGCCAAGGAACCCCGCCTTCGATCAGGTGCAGCCCAAGGCGCCGCGCCAGCCGCTGCCGAAGATCGCCGATCCGAAGTGCATGAAGGATTGCCAGCAACGCGGTTACAGCTATACCTATTGCTTCCGCAAAGCCTGTTCCTATGCGCCGCTAGGCGAATAGCGCGATGTCGTCGAGGCTTGGGCGTTTCGCTGCGCTCGCTGCGCTTGCCGCGCTCGTCGCGGCGCTCGGCTTCTTCGTCTCGATAAACGGCGGGTGGGCGGAGCGCGTCGAAAACCTCTGGCGCGATGCCTGGCACCGGCAGACGGGCGTGCGCCACGTGCCGCAGCACACCGCTCTGGTATCGATCGACGAAGCCTCGCTGGCGAAATTCGGCGATACGCCGCTCGCTTTCTGGACGCCGTATTTCGCTCAAGCCATCGACACGCTGCGCGCTGCCGGCGCACGCGCGGTGGTCCTCGACTTCATCTTTTCCGGCAGCCCGTCGCAATGGTTGATGCGCCTGGGGGCGGGCGATGCGGAAAAGGCGCGCCAATACGATCTGGCTTTCCGTCAGACGCTCGCCAAGGGGGATGTCGTTCTGGCCGCCTTCATGCACGGCGAAGGCGGTCAGGCCGAGGACTATGCGCTGCCTCATCCCGAATTGCTGTTGTCGCTGCCGGATTTCGATGTCGCCGGCCATGTCGGGCTGACCAATCTCGTCACCGATGCCGATGGCGTGATACGGCATTTCCGCACCCGCATCGGCCCGGAGAAATTGGAGGCGGGACTGCCGACGCATTCTCTTGCCGCATTGGCCGCCCGCAAGGCAGGAGCGCCCGCGGCGGCAGACGAAGAATCCTTGTCGCCGATCGTTTATGCCGGCCCGCCAGGCAGCATTCCGCATCTGTCCTTTGCCCGCTTGATCGCAGCCGACGCTTTGCAGGACCCCGATGTCCGCAGCCTCGCCGGCAAGGTGGTGATCGTCGGCACGGGCTACGCGGGGATGAACGACGTCCATCCGACGCCGTATTCGAATACCTTTGGCGCCAGCGACCGCTTGATGGGCGGGCCGGAAATCCAGGCCAACATCGTCGAAACGCTGCTTGCCGGCCATCGCCTGCGCCCGGTTCCGTGGCTCGTCGAAATGGCGCTGGCGGGTCTGGCCGGCTGGCTGCTGGCCTGGTTGATGCTGCACCGCGGCCTTTGGCGCGCCTTTGCCGTCTATGGCGTTTTTTTCATTTTCGTCGCCGCGGCGGGCCTGTGGGCCTTCCAAAACGGCTGGCTGGCGCATGCCTTCCAGATACAGCTTTTCGCCGCTCTGGCGCTCCTGCCTGCCGGTATCGGCAAGTTGGGCCGCAGCGAGCGCGAACGCGCGCGCGTTGCCGCAATGTTCGGTCGCTACGTTTCGGAAAACGTCGTGCGCGCCCTGCTGGAGAAAAACGCGCCGCCGGCCCTGGGGGGCGAGCGACGCGAAATCACCGTGCTTTTTTCCGACATCCAGAATTTCACGACGATCTCGGAGCTCCTGGAACCCGAGGAAGTCGTCGAACTGCTCAATGCCTACTTCGAGCGGGTATGCGAGACCCTGCTTGCCCAGGGCGCGACGATCGACAAGTTCATTGGCGATGCGGTCATGGCCGAATTCGGCGCGCCGTTGGCGCAGGACGATCATGCCGATCGCGCCCTGGAAGCGGCGTTGGCGCTGCAGCGCGCCGCGCGCGAATTCGCCGGCTGGGTTGCAACGCGCTTTTCGAACCGGGACTTGCCGGCTTTTGCGATCGGGGTCGGCGTGCATACCGGTCCGGCCGTGGTCGGGAACATCGGTTCGCACCGGCGCATGGAATACACGGCGATCGGCGACACGGTCAATACCGCATCGCGGCTCGAAGGGCTGACACGCAAGCTGGGTTGCCCGATCGTCGTCAGCCGCCAGACCTGGAACGCAGCCAGGCGGGGCCGCGCACTCCATTTCGGCGCGACTCACCGGATGGAAGTCAAGGGCCGCCGCGAGGCCGTGGAAGTGCTGGAGCTTTGGCCGTGAAATGCGGGAGCGCGCTCATCGCCGCCATGCTGTATGCCGGTCTCGCTTGGGCGGGTGGCCCGGTCGAAGCAGGTCGGGCCGCACTCGAACGGGGCGAGGGCAAGCAGGCGCTCGCCCATTTGTTGCCGCAAGCCGAGGCGGGCGATCCCGAAGCCTGTTACTGGCTGGGACGGCTGTATTTTTATGACGTTCCCGGCGTTCCGGCGGACTATGCGAAAGCGCGGCGATGGTTCTCTCGGGCCGCACGGGCGGGCCATGCCGACGCCCAATACAAACTCGGGGGGCTTTATTTCGCCGGTCGCGGCGTGCGCCGCTCCTTGCCGCAGGCGATCGCATGGTGGCGCCGGGCGGCGCGACAAGGCCAGGCCGAGGCCCTCAACAATCTCGGCGCCCTGGTCGCCTTGGGCAAAGGCGTCAAGCAGGATGCCGAGCTCGGTTTGGCGCTACAGATCCTCGCGGCGCGCAAAGGCTCGGAGGCCGCGCAGGAAAACATTGCGCGCAAGGGGGCGAGCGATCGTGCAAACGCTTTGGCGGAGCAATGGGCCGCATCGCCCGCGGCGCTCGCAGCCGCACTGGCTGGCGTCGAGATTTTCCCTTGATTCGCCGGCCGACCTCGGGTCACCTGCCGGTCAATGGAACGCGGGCGGTCATGATCGGCTGTGCGGCGTTCCCCGCTAATCCGGCTTCCCGCCGATGACGCCGACCCGATTGCCTGCTGCGTTTTTCGTGCCGGCGGCCGTCGCGATCCCTTCGCCGGCCCGCGCGTCGACTCGCGTCGTCCCGCCGAGGTTGACGCCCTCCCGTCCCGTCTGGGTGCTCGGCGTAGCCGAGGCAGGCGCCTGCTGCCCCGCACCGGCGATGGGTCGGGCGACGGGCGCCGGCGCCGCAAGGGGCGCCGCCGGTGCGGCAACGACCCCCGGAGGCTGGCCATTGCCGGCGATCCCGCGCGGATGACTGGAGCGCTTGACGACCTCCTCCTCCTGGGCCTGGGCAAGGCCTGCGGCGAAAAGGAACGGACCCGCAGCCGCCAAGGCGATGCCGAGGGGGATAGCGGGTTTCATCGGACGGAAGCGGGCAGAAATTCAAAAGGGGTTGCCCGACCGGAATCGGACAACCCCGGCGATGGACGGGTCACTTGCCGCCGATCTGGCCGACCGTGTTTTCCGCCTTGTTGCCCTTGCCGACGGCCACGGCCGTCTGGCTGCCGGCGACGGCGTTGATGTTGGTGTTGCCCTTGATGTTGGTACCGCCCTTGATGGCGCCGACGGTGTTCTTCGCCGTGTTGTCCTGACCGACGGCCACGGCCGTCTGGCTGCCGACGGCGGCATTGATGTTGGTGTTGCCCTGGATGTTGACGCCGCCGGCGGTCGCTTGAGCGCTGCCCGGGCTGGCCTGCGCGGCTGCTTGGGCGAAGGCGAGAGCGGAAGCGGCGGACAGCAGGGTAGCAATGGCGAGTTTCTTCATAGCTTGGTTCTCCCAAAAAATGACGGAACGCACTCGATCACACGACTCCCCGTCGGCGCTCCGGAAAAAAGCGAGGAGTCTAAAAAACAATCCGTTCCTTCAGCCGATGATCCTGAATTGCACGCGCCGGTTCTTCGGGTCGGTCGGCTCCAGACCGGGCAGCGGCTCCAGGGGACCCTTCCCGAGCGGCATCAGGCGCGACTGATCGATGCCGTAACGGCTGCTCAGGTAATTCACCACCGCCATCGCCCGCTCGCGCGAGAGCGCGAGGTTGCGCTGATAGCTGCCCGAAATGTCGGTATGGCCTTCGATGAGCAGGCGCACGCCCTGGTTCTGCTGCATCAGGCCGGCGATCGAATCGAGGTAGGGAACCGACTCGGGCAGAATCTGGGCGCTATTGACGCGGAACTGGATCGGAAACGCCACCGCGGTCTCGGAAACCTGGATGGTTTGCTGGGCGGCCTGCGGCGCGACCGCCGGCGCCGGCTGCGCCGCTGGTGCGGCTTGGGCGGGCTGCGCGGCATCGCTGCTTTCGCCGAAGACGATGGCGCGCGTCTTGATCTTCCTCTGTCCTTCCTGCCCCTTGCCCAGCAGTTTCTGCTGCAGCTCTTCGACGCTGGGAGCGCGCTCGTAGACGGTGACATCGCCCGCCCACGCCGGCTGCAGGGCCGCCAGGGCGAATCCGACGCAGCCGAGGGCCGCGCGCCGCCACATTGCCCCTCCGCGGGGAGTGTTACTTGCATACATTGATGATCTCCTTCGCCGTGACGATGGTTTCTTTCGAATCCTTGCCGCCGCCGCCGGGCGAGGCGCCGACGTTCATCGTGCAGGTGCCGGCGCGCTTGCTGCCGATATTGACTTGCGTCTGCTGTTTTTGCATGCCCTCGGCGCCGCTTTGCAAGTAACCCTTGGCCAGCGCCTTGTTGACCTTCGATTGCCCGCGCGGATTGAGGTGCGTGCCTTCGTTGAGCGCCCATGCGGAGGACATCAGGCCGATGCCCGCGAAGAAAATTGCCGCTCTTCCCTTCCAGCCGATCATTTCGGTTCTCCCTGCGTTTTCGATCAGTCGCAGCCGTCGGTTCCCTTGGTGCCGATGTTGATGCAACCCTTTTGCCCCGCGCCGCCGACCACGTTCGTGACGCTGCCGACGCCGACCGTCACCTTGGCATTGCTGCGATCCTTGACGACGCCGACATTGGTTTTCGCCGTATTGTGGGCGCCGGCGGCGATGGTCGTCATGTTGCCCACGGCGGCGTTGATCTGGGTATTGCCGCCGGTGTTCGAGGCGACCCCGATGTTGCTTTGCGCCTTGTTGCCGACGCCCGCCGCGATCGTCGTCTGGGCGCCGGCGATGGCATTGATCGACGTGCTGCCGGCGTTGCCTTGCACGACTCCCGTGCGGTTCTTGGCCTGGTTGCCGGCCCCTACGGCGATGGCCGTCTGCGCGCCGACCGCCGCGTTGATTTCCGTATTGCCCCGCACGACGCCTCCCTGCACCTGCGCCAGCGCGAGGCCTGCGCAGGAGGACACCCACGCCGCAACCGCAAATCCGAGAGGCTTGTTCATGAGCTTCCTCCTTTCCGGCATCAACGCGCGACCGCACTCGCGAGTTGACGACCCGCTTGCATCATGATGCTCTATCATACAGGGAAGACGTTGACCAGGGTCAACATTGCCTCAATCGAGTTGGCGCAGGATAGCAGGCGAGGGTATGCAGGCCCGGCGGGCGGCAAGGATCGGAGCGAAAGGGGATGCGATGAATACCAGGAGATCGAGGGAGATCGGCAAAAGGGGCGCGGCGATGGCCGCGGTCGTCGCGGCGGCGGTCGGGAGCTTGGCGGGCTGCGTGGCCGATCCGCCGAAACCGGAGACTGCGACGGTCGCCACCGCCGTGAAAACGCCGGCGAGCAAGACGGTGACCAATTTCACGCCGGCCTTGCGTTGCATGGACGATCTGCTGCTCGCCTATGGCGTGCGCGACATCGTCATCACCACGGCCGGCGTGCCGGATTCGACCGGCAAGGTGATGGCCGGCACCAAGGAGATGCTGATCACGGCGGCATCGAAGATGTCGATCAAGAGCAAGGCGCTGACCTTCATCGACTACGATACCGAGCGCTCCGATCTGCTCGCGCTGTTCCAGGACATCCAGGCGGCGGGCGCGTTCCGGCACAAGCTGCCGAACTACTACATCCGCGGGGCGGTGACCCAACTCGACGAGAACGCGATCGATGCGCAGCAGGGGGCGGGGATCGCCTTGCCGTTCCTCGATCTCGGCGTCTCGCGCGATCAGGTCTCGTCGGTCGTTTCGATCGACATGAATGTCGGGGAGACGACGACGCGCATGATCCTGCCCGGCGTCAACGCGAGCAATTCGCTGGTCATCACGCGTTCCGGCAAGGGCGGCGAGCTCGGCGGCAAGCTCGGCAAGGTGGGCTTCTCGTTCAACGTCTCGCTCAACAAGGCCGAGGGCCTGGGTTCCGGCGTGCGCGCCCTGATCGAGCTGGGCATGATCGAGCTCGTCGGCAAGCTGACCAACACCCCGTACTGGAAATGTCTCGAAATCGAGAAAACCAATCCGGTGATGGTCGAGCAGGCGCGCGAATGGTATGACGGCATGTCGCCGGTCGACCGGATCAAACTCGTGCAGCGCAAGCTCGCCGGGATGAATCTCTATCAGGGGCCGGTCAATGGCGTGACCAGCAGGGAGCTGACCTCGGCGATCGGAAAGTTTCAGGCGGAGAACGGCCTGATCGCCGACGGTCGTATCAATTTCGAGCTTTATTACGCCCTGCTGGATCACGACCAGCCGCTCGCCGGCGATCCGGCGGCGAGCGGCCCGGCGCCCGTCGTCGCTGCGGCGCCGCGTCCCGCGGGCGGGCCCTTGACGGTCAAGCTCGATACCGATCGCGGGCCGCGGCCGACCTACCGGCCGAAAGAGTTCCTGCAGGCGAGGGTGCAGCTCTCCGGCGACGGCGTCCTTTACTGTTACTATCGCGACAACTCGGGAACCATCGCACGCATCTTCCCGAACCGTTTCAGCCCCGACCCCTTCGTGCGTTCCGGCAAGGCGATGAGCCTGCCGCCGGAGGGCGCGCCGTTCAAGATCCGCTTCGATCAGCCAGGGCAGGAGGAGATCGTCTGCTATGCCAGCGAGCGCGATCTGCCGTTGCCGGCGAATCTGAAGGCCGCCGATCTGACGCCGCTCAAGGTTGCCTCGCTCGAAGAAATCGCCACCGCTTTCCGCAAGTCCAATCCCAACGTGGCCGAGGCGAAGCTGCCGATCACGGTGAGGTAAGGTAAAGTCCCATGCGCCGGTATCTCGCGATCGCCTTGTCCGGGTTGGGCATTGCGGGAGCGGCGCAAGGCGGCGAGATCATCTTCGTCGACCCGGCGCGCGAAAAGGCGCAGGCGATCCGGCCCGCGCCGCGGGCGGGCGAGCCGCAGGAGGCCTACCGCGAGCGCCTGCTGGAGGATGCCCGCGCGCGGGCGGGACGAGGCGAAGGTCCGCTCGTCGAGGAGCCCCAGGGCGCGGCGAGCGAGCAGGCGCGGCGCGCCCGCGCCTATCTCGACGAGGCGCCCGCCGCGCCGCCCGCGATCGTCATCCAGAGCGGACCGCCGCCGGCGAGCGCCGAAAAGGCGCGCCAGGCGGCGCGCTCCTGGAGCGCACCCCAGCCTGCATCGAGCGGTAACCGCTGTCGCACCGAAAACACCGTTGGCGGGATCGAGGGAAGCGCGCAGGGGCATACCGTCATCCAGAGCAATACCAGCGGCGTTACTGCCGTATGCAAGTGATGCAAAGGAGAACCGTATGGACGTGAAATGGTTGTTGTCCGGCGCGCTGCTGGCGATATCCGGCAGCGCCCAGGCGCAGGTCAGTATCTCGGCAGGCGGTCAGGACATCCGGGTGGGCCCCGGCGGCGAGGTCAGCATACGCGGCGGCGGCAACGACGTGATGGTTGGCGGCGGCGACGTGGCGGTGGGCAAGGGCAGCCAGGCCAAATCCTCGGTGGGCGAGATCGCGCCCGGCGCCAATATCGAAGGGGTGACCATCATCAACGGGAAGCTGTGGATCGACGGCAAGGAAATCCCGCCGGGCGTGACGCGTTACAAGTCGCCCAAAACCGGCCAGAGCTATCGCATCGAGCGCAATGGCAAGAACATTTCGGTGACCGGGGTGGGCGGGTGAACGCCTGGCGTTCCTGGCTGCACGGCGCCGGTTTGGCCATCGCGGCGTCGTTTGCCGTGTTGCCTGTGCGGGCGGAGCTGCTGTTCGACGAAAAGGCCCTTGGGGGCGATCCGTTCTATGCCCATCCGGCGCTGCGCTCTTTGGTGTTCGTTTCGCCGGAGGCGCGCGGACAGGCCATACTGCCCCCGGCGCCGTATTTCCTCGCGCCGCCTCCCCTGATCTGGCGCGCGCCGGGAACGAGTTGGCTATACCCGCCCAGCGTGTCGCCCGGGTTCAATCGCCCCTCCGCTCCGAATCAGCGCGACTTGGCGGCCTACCACATCGCCCGCGCCCATGCGATGAGCCAGGGTCTCTACAAACGCAACGACGAAACGGCTTTCTGGTTCGGGCCCGCAGGCCCGACAGGCGCTTATCTCGACGCCTACGGGTGGTATGCCTCGCCTTGGCTTTACCCGCCGGCAAATCCAGCCACGGGGCGGCCGAGCAATGCCGACAATGCCCGCTATCTGATCGAGCGGGCGCACCGCTTCAGCCAGGATGCCTATCGCAAGCCCTGACGTGCGCGCGCGAGGCAGGTTCTTTCCCCGCTGGCGCGGCTGGTTGGCGGCGTGGGCGCTGCTGGGCGCCTTCTGCGCCTGGGCGTCTCCCGGCCAGCCCATCGTCGTCGCGGATCATCGCGAGATCCTCGCCGCCCAAAGCGATGCCCTGCAGGTCTATGACTACACGCGACACGAGCCGGTATACATCTTCGATTTTCCGTCCCTGGGCGAACAGGGGCGCACCTTCAACCGCATGGTCGCCCTGATCGAGCGCATCGGCCTGTCCGAACGACGCGTGTTGAGCGATGCGGAACTGGCCGCCTTCATCAAGGCCACCGGCAAGACCGAATATACCTTCGCCTATGGCAACGACCTGCTCGTCTCCGAGCTGGTGATCTTCTTCAATCTCGCCGAACACCATGGCATCGTTTTGAATGAAGAGGAGCGGCGTTTGCGACAGTTTCTCGCCGACCGGGGTCTGATGCGGGAGCGTTTCGGCTTCTGGCAGGCCATCCGGCCGCGCGGGGTGATCCTGTCGATCCCGCAGGTGCGTTCCGGCGGGGGCGAGCCGCCGGTCGATGCCCAGGCGCGCGAGACGATCCTCGTGCATGAGCTGGCGCATGCCGAGTATTACACCGTGCCCCTCTACCGCGCCTGGTGCCGCAAGTTCTGGCACGAGATGCTCAGCGCGGCGCAGCGGGAAAAGTTTCGCGCCTTTCTCGCCCGCTCCGGTTATGATCCCGGCAACGAGGAACTGATGATCAACGAAACCCAGGCCTATCTGTCCTTCACGCCCGATCCGCGCGCCTTCAATGCAAGATTGGCGGGGATGGGCGAAGCGGAGCTGGCCGCCCTGCGCGAGGCCTTTCGCGCCGGCGCGCCCACCTGGCCTTTGACGAGGAGATGAGCATGCGAGTCTGGTTCCTGGCTTTGCTGACGCTTTGGGTCGGAGCGGCCCTTGCGCAGCAGGATCGCGGCGCGCTGGCCACGGCCGTCGAGGGCAAGGTCTGGCGCGTCCAGGGCGTGGAAAAGCGTCCGCTCGAAGCCTTCGAACGACTGGAGGCCGGCGAGCGTCTGAGTCTCGACAAGGAGGCGCGACTGACGCTCGTGTTCTTTCTGACTGGTCAACAGGAGCGCTATGCCGGAGGCGGCGAACTCGAAATCGGGTCGGGCGAGGGCGTGTCCAGGGGCCTGGCGCCGCCGGAGGTCAAGAAACTGCCGGATTACCTCGTCAAGCAGATCGCACGCACGCCGACGCTGCTCGCCCAGGGGCGCGGCGGGGGCATGCGTCTGCGCGCGATCGCCACGCCCGAGGCGATCGCGAAAGTGGATAACACCTACAAGCGGCTGCGCATGGAAAGCGCGCCGGGCGATCTCAATCCGGACATGTATCGCCTCTCGGCGCTTTTCGAGATGAAGGCTTTCGACGCCCTCGAAGTCGCGCTCGGCGAACTCGAAACGTCGCGCCCGAACGACAGCGAGGCGAAGGTGCTCGCCGCGCTCTATCGCAAGGCGGTCAAAAATGCGTTACGCTAGCTGCATTCATTCGCCATTCAGTCTAACCAGGGAGGTATCGCCAATGCAAACAAAGATCCTACGTAATCGAATCCTACATACCCTGCTGGGGGCTCTGTTGCTGGGAACGAGCCAGTGGGGTATGGCTACGCCGTGTGGTACGGTCCTTAGTCATTATTCATCCGGAATTCCGCCCTCCTACGGAGGAACATGGCCAGAGCGCTATCCGGAATGTTTCGGCGCGAGCTCTGCTACCGCCACGGTATCGATCAACCAAAGCGCGGTGGTGCAGACCTCCGCGGTTTCCTCGGCCCTGGCGACGCGTTTCCTCGCTTCCCCGCAGCAACTGGGGGCTGCGCCGATGCGCGGCGTCGCCGCCTCCGTCCCCGGCAAGCGCTGGAACGTCTGGGGCAGTCTCACGGACAATACGACGAAGCAGTCCTTCACGAATGCCGTCGGCAACGCCATTCGCAACGATACGGACGGTCTGACGACGACGCTGGGCGGCGACTATGCCCTGTCCTCCACGCTCGTCGCCGGGGTTTCCGTTGCGTTCGACCGCGCGAAAGGGGATAGTTACAGGAACGGGACGAAGCGGAACGAGCTCGTGAACAAGGGTTACATGGTCGCCCCCTATGTCGGCCTGATGCTCTCCAAGTCGCTGGCCCTCGATGCCGCGCTCGGTTTCGGCGAGGGCGAACTCTCGCAAACCGGCAATGTCTCGGCCGAGGCCGACCGCTGGTTCGTCGGTGCGAATCTCAATTACACGCAGTGGTTCGGCAACACCCAGCTCTCCGGCCGTCTCGGCTGGCTGCATGCCGAAGAAGATTACGACGACGCCAGCACCAATGGCGTGAGGAATCTGGGCACTGCCGCGAGAAGCCGCGTCGACCAGTTCCGCTTGGGCGGCCAGGCCGCCTGGTGGATGAATGGCGTGATGCCCTATGTCGGCCTGGCCTATGTGTCCGAGAATCGCGCCACGACCCTGGCCGGTGCGCGGGATCCGATCGGTCGGGGTGGCTGGCAGTGGAGCCTGGGGGCCAATTTCGTCTCGGTGGCCTCGGGGGTGACCGGCGGCATCGCCTATCAGGCAGAAAGCGGCCGCAGCAACCAGAAAAATCGCCAGCTCCTCGCCAACGTCGGTCTGCGTTTCTGATCCATCGAGCGATGCCGGCGGGAAGAGCCGCGACGGTCGTCGCGGCTTTTTTCTTGTCCGCTTGCGCCTGCGGCCTGCCGGCGCGCGGGCTCGACCAGGCGACCCAGCAGCTGCCGGGGTTTGCGCATCGCCGTCTCGCCGGTGCCGACTTTCCGCTGCATGCCTGGCTGCGCCTCGCCGGGCCGGGCGAGACGCTGACGGTCGTGATCGAAGGCGACGGGGCGGGCTGGTTCAATCCCCGCTGGCCGCCGGCCGATCCTACCCCGGAGCGCAGTCAGGCGCTCGCGCTGGCCGCCCATCTGCCAGGCGCCGTCGCCTACCTGGCCCGTCCCTGTCAGTTCGAGCAGGGGAAGGCCTGTCGGGCGGAGCATTGGACGAGTCGCCGTTTCGCCGCCGAGCTCGTCGGCGCGCTCGACGGCGCCCTCGATGCGCTCAAACGGGAAAGCGGCGCAACGAAGCTGCGCCTCGTCGGTCATTCCGGCGGCGGCGTGATGGCGGTTTTGCTGGCGCAGCGGCGCGACGACGTCGGTGCCGTGCTGACGCTGATGGCGCCGCTCGATCTGGCCGCCTGGACGGAGGCGCTGGCGCTCAGCCCGCTGGCCGGTCCCGATCCCGGCCGCCTGCCGCCGTTGCGCGTTCCGGCGATCCATGTCGCCGGCGGCAAGGACGACATCGTGCCCGCCGCCCTCGTCGCGCGCCATGTCGAACGAAAAGGCGGTAAATTCGTGCTGTGGACGGAGGCGGATCATGCCTGCTGGTCGCTCGCCGCCGCCTCCCGCCTTGCGGAGGAATTGCCATGAAGCGTTACTTTTTCCTCTTGCTCGCGCTGGCGCTGGAAGCTGCCCAGGCGCAGTTTCCGCCGATGTTCGTGGGCGGCATGCCGGGCATGGCGCAGTTCCAGGCGATGCTCATGCAGCGCCACCAGGCCAGGACGCTCCTGTATCGGGAAGCGCTCGAAGAGCTGCGCAAAAATCCGCAGGCGGCCGACGTGCCCGCCTGCCCGGCCGGCAGCGCGCCGCAGGGCGGGGAATGTCTCGTCCAGGCGCGGCGCGAGACGCAGGTCACGCCGGCGGCCCGGCCCGAAGCCGAAAAAGCCCCCGCGGCGCCTGCCCCGGCGGCTTCCCCCGGCGGACGCCGCAAGGCCTTGCTGATCGGCCTCAAGGACTATCCGGCGCCGATTCCGCCGCTCGATACGCCGCTCGCCGATGTCGATCGCATCGCCGCGCTGTTGCGCGAACGCTTCGGTTTCGAGACGCAGGTGTTGCACAACGTCGGCAAGGAGGTGATCGTCGCCGCTTTGAACCGTCTTGCCGGCGAGGCGCGACCGGAAGACCGCGTGCTGATTTTCTATGCCGGGCATGGTTACCAGATGGACGACACCGGCATGGGGTACTGGATCCCGATCGACGCTTCGGTGAAGACGGCCAAGGGCTGGCTTTCGAACGACGACATCGCCCGCGTGCTCGCCGCGATTTCGGCGCGCCAGATCCTGCTCGTCTCCGATTCCTGTTTTTCCGGGAGTCTCGCCAAGGGCGGGAAAATCCAGGCCGAAAACCGTCTGGCGCCGGAAGAGGTCTTGCGCCGCCGCTCGGTATTGGTGTTGACTTCGGGCGACGAGGAACCGGTGGCCGACGAAGGCAAGGGAGGCCACTCGATCTTCGCCTGGAATCTGATCCGCGCGCTCGAAAAGACCGGCGCGCTCACGCCCGGTTACGAGGTTTGGCGCAGCGTGCATCAGGGCGTGACGCGCGAATATCCGCAGACGCCGCAATACGGCAAGATTGCTGCCGCGGGGCACCAGGAAGGCGGCGAATACTTGCTCGAACGCGGCACAAACCCGTAGAATCGGCGCGGGAGGCGCTCTGCCATGCTTTCGATCGGACGCATCTTCTTCGTTCTCTGCCTCGGGTGCGCGGCCAGCATGGCCGCCGCCAAAAATTACGCCCTGCTGGTCGGCAACGCCGCCTATTCGATCGGCCAGCTCGACAATCCGGTCAATGACGCGACGGATTTCGCGAAGGTTCTGAAAGACATCGGCTTCGAGGTCAGGGTGCTGACCGACCAGAACCAGGAGACGATGATGCAGGCGATCCGCGACTTCGGCGCGCGGCTCAAGAACAACGACGGCATCGGTCTCTTTTACTTTGCCGGCCACGGCGTGCAGGTCGAGGGCGAGAACTACCTGCTGCCGGTCGGCGTGCCGATCCGCAACGAAGAGGAGGTGAAGAAAAATGCCGTGCCGGCCAATCTCGTCCTGCGTTACATGGAGGATTCGAAGAATCGCGTCAATGTCGTCGTCCTCGATGCCTGTCGCAACAACCCGTTCATCAAGACCCGCTCGCTCAAATCCCGCGGCCTGGCGCCGATGGACGCCCCTTCCGGCTCGCTGATCGCCTTCTCCACGGCGCCGGGTACCGAGGCGCTCGACGGCACGGGGCGCAACGGTCTTTACACGAAACACCTGATGGCCAATGCGAAGATGCCGGGCCTGACCATCGAGCAGGTGTTCAAGCGTACGCGCGAAGCGGTGGAAAAGGAATCGGAACAGATCGCCGGCCGCCGTCAGTCGCCGCGCGAGGAATCCAGTCTCAAAGGCGCCGACATGTATTTCGTGCCGCCGCCGCAAGGCCAGGGCGGCGTCGATGCCGCGGCGGTCGAGCTCGCTTACTGGAACAGCATCGCCAACAGCGGCAGCAGCGCCGATTTCGAGTCCTACCTCGCCCAATATCCGAATGGCAAGTTCGCCGATCTGGCAAAGAATCGCCTGGCCGCACTGAAGAGCAAGGAAATGACGGCGGCGCGACTGGAGACGCGCACTGGCAGCGACGGCGGCCGCCCGCCGGCGCCTGCGGCGGCGCCGGCGGGCGGCGGGTTTTCCTTTGGCGCGCCGGCGCCGTTGCCCGCGCAACCGGCCGGGCGCAGCGGCATCGTCGTCAGCTCGGCGCGTCCGTTCAGCTTTTCCGACGAAGGCGAGGCGACGGTCAAGGCGGCCGAGTTTCTCTCGATCGCTTGCCGCGATGCGATTCGCAACAAGCGCTTCTCGCTGCAACTGGCCGACCGCAGCGGCGGCGGCGAAGTCGTCCAACGCGCGCTGGAGGCGAAGCTGAAAAGCATAGGACTGCGTCAGGCCGCCGACAGGAAAAGCGCCGATTTCGTCGTCCGGGGCAAGCTCTCCGGCAGCCAGGGCGTCAATCCGATGCTCGGCATCAACGAGGTGGATCTGACGGTCGATTTCACGCTGCTGCTCAAAAACGGCAATGCCGTCTCGTCGACGTCGGTCTATGGTTCGAGCTTTGCCGGCAGCAATCGTCAGCAGGCGATCCGCAGCCTGTGGGACGAAAAGAGCGAGGAAGTGGTGGGCAGACTGTTCGGAGATTATTGTGAAAACTGAAAAACCAAGGAGCATCGCAATGAAGTTCAGACACCTTCCCTTCGCAGTGGCCGTGGCCTTCGCCGCGGCGGGCTGCATGCAGTCGAATCCGCCGCGTCCCGAGGATGCAAACAACCCCTCGCCCACCGCCGGCTCCGACACCTCGCAAAAGGCGAACGAGATGGCCGACAGGGCGATGTATAAGCCGATCGAGTATCAGAATGCCGCGGTCCGCGGCCCCAGCCTCGTCGTCATCCCCGGCGAGATCAAGAGCAACAACGCGACCTTCACGCAGAAGTTCGGGCCGAACAACATCGCCGATTTCGCCGAGCTCGAGCTGGGCCGCGCCAATTTCGGCGTGCTGGAACGCTCCGACATGGGGCCGCTGATGCAGGAATTCCAGTTGGCCTACACGATGGGCGATCCAAACGCGGCGCGCAAGCTGTTGCAAAAGGGCAAGCTCAAGACGACCAAATGGGTGGTCAAGTTCGACATCCTGAAGGCCGAGCAGGTCGCGCAGGCGCAGCAGGGCTTCGACGGCCAGGCGGCCGGGCAACTGATCAACATCCTCGCCGGCGGGCGCGAGGGCGCGGCGGTCGGCACGGTCGTCGGCTCGGTCAAGACGGCGGAAGGCACGGGCGTCTGGCTGATCGGCATGCGTTACAAGGTGCTCGATGCCAATACCACCGAGCAGGTTGCCACGGGTTATGCGGAGCTGAAGATGGAGGTCGGCGCGAAAAGCACTTCCGTCCTGGGCTTCAGCCAGGGCGCGCAAGGCGGGCTGACGCTCGACGGCATGGTGCAGCGCCTCGTGCAGCAACTCGTCTTCGAGATCGATTCGCGCTACAAGACCGCGACCGCTGCGACGCCTGCCGCCGCACCGGCGCGGGCGCCTGCTCCGGAGGCAACTCCCGCCAAGAAGAAGAAGTGACCGGCAGGCGGGTCGCGGCGCGCGAGCGCCGTCCCGCCGGCGTCGACTTTTCGTGGCCGCACCCGCTTTCTTCGCGGCATAATGCCCGCATGCAGCGGAAAAAACTCCCCATCGGCGTGCAGACCTTCGCCAAGATTCGCGGCGAGGATTACTACTACGTCGACAAGACCG
>OGCL01000054.1_pt1 | contig 129389 bp, 117 predicted proteins | sample 1570041 | NCBI WGS metagenome assembly OGCL01 (sample SAMN06266162, study PRJEB24511) | hot springs metagenome | isolation source: Hot spring water | place: South Africa: Limpopo | collected 2015-06-22
GTGTGATCTGTGGACGCTCGGTTCTCAGATTAGCATGGACACCCCCACCTCGCGCCAGCAGGTGGGGTGAGCTTCATGTTGCTTATAGGCATTCATAATCAGAGTTACTTGGAATAGGTGGCTGTAACGACAATTTGTAACTACAATGGATTATTGTATTTGTCCTTCGGTTATGGAATATGAATGGGATGAAGCAAAGCGCCTTGCCAATCTTCGTAAGCACGGAATAGATTTTATCGACATTCCAACCGTGTTTGAGGGCTATATCGTCACGGTTGAGGATGATCGTTACGATTATGGAGAGCAGCGTTTTGTCACATTCGGTTTGTTGTAGGGGCGAGTGATCGCCGTTGTCCATACAGAACATGAGGATTGCATTCATATTATTTCTGCAAGGAAAGCAACGAAATATGAACAAAGAACCTACTTCGAGCAACTCTCAAACTGATTGGCAACGTTTGGATGCAATGAGCGATGAAGATATTGATCTATCAGATTGTCCAGAAATTACGCCAAAAATGTTTACTAAGGCGGTAGTACACCAGGGGTTACCCGCTGCAAAAGGCAAGACACTAGTGACACTCCGAATTGATAGCGATGTGTTGGAGTGGTTTAAGTCCCAAGGGCGGGGTTATCAAACACAGATCAATCAATTACTACGAGCGTATATGGAAGCACAGCAAGAAGCTCGCTAATAACAAGCAGGTTGGTGTAAGGAATTGTATCCAAGTTTGCTGGAAAAAGCAGCAGCATTGGGGTTTTCGATTATCATGAATCATCCATTCGTAGATGGAAAAAAATGTACAGGTTATGCTGCGATGGAGACTTTTCTTGTCCTGAATGGATTGGAAATTAACGCCTCTGTAGATGAGCAGGAACGTGTTGTGTTGGCGATCGCATTGGACAAACTAGAGCGTGAAGTACTTGTAGAATGGTTGCAGCAGAACACAGCCGCTAGCTAACAAATCGATGAAGCGGACGGTTGAGAGATCTTGATGAGGTTGCCAAAGTTGTCTGCCGCCGCACAACTTCACCGTTAGGATGAAAATGATGGGATTCATAAAATTTTTGCGGTGTCAAGTTCTAGAAAGGATCGGCTTGACGAGGTTGCAGGTCATAAGCTGAGCTTATTACCGCATGGCCAGAAGAACCACTCAACCCATCGGGGCTACCCTCTCGAGGGCGGCAAGCTGTGCGGCAGACAATGTCTCTGCTCCTGACTGGTTTTGCAGCAGAAACCAACTGCGGAGTGCGTCTTGAACAGTTACAGGGAGGAGGCGACACTGCCCATGGTGAGCCTTGAGCATTGGCAAATAGGCCTTAAGCGTTGCCAGAACCTCGGTTCCCAAGGGTTGTAACGGCCGCCAATAAACATCAGCAAGCTGGGCATGGCAGAGCAATTGCGTCTGTTTTGCCTCCCAGAACAAATCGGCATCCCCACCGTAGCGATCGCTCACCACATTTGCCAGCACCCGCATTGCCTTGGGATGCCCACCATAGGCACGATGAATCATCTCAAGACCTGCATCGCTGACTCGGATGCCGCGCCACTGCCAGTCCAGTTGCCAATCGGCCAGACGCAGCCCCCCAATCACCACTTGGCGACTCGTGAGTTTAGACTCTGCTACGGTACGATTGCAGGTGATGAGGGTGAGCCAACCTGCCGCGAACCGTTGCTGTTGCAGAAACTCCAGCCAGCCACGAGAGTCTTGCCGCAGATACCCATGATCATCTAGGCAGTGATGAAACCCTTCAATAACAACTGCCCCTTGCGTCTGTTGCAGATGCGTCACCCAGGGGCGGTCAACCGCCTGCTGTAACCAGTCTTGACGCGACTGATCCGTTCCGGCGGGCAACCGATAGATAGTCCGCAGCCCCAGTTCCCCAAGAACTTGTTCGACTAAGACGCTTTTGCCAATGCCAAAACAACCATAGACCATTAGCAGCCGCACATTTTGGCGCACTAAGTCTTTTATGCGATTAATTTCAGCGCGTCGGCCCACAATAGCAGCGTGGGGTACCGATCTTGTTGGCGCTGCGGCATTATTCCTGAGCCGTTGCCAATCTCGCCGTAACCGCGTTTCCAGCCACTGTTGCACCTCATCCCATGGGGTTAGTGCCGGCAGTTGCAACAGGTAATGATGCTCTCCCTGCCGGAATGTGGGGCTGAGCTTTTTGGCATAGCCCAGTGCTTGCAGACGGTTAAAAATTGCCCGTAATTGCTCAAACTGCCGCCGCCGTTCCGAGGTGCCCCTGTCTTTGCTGAGGGCAAATAAACGGCAAAAGCGACCACCGTGCTGGCGCGCCATCAGGGTCAGCAGCGTGGCATAGGTAAAGCGCACTTCAACCTCTAAGCTATTTGCTTCAGGACAAAACTCAAGACAAAAGGACTCCCATCCCTCCTGAAGGTAGTGCTGATCCGCGGCAAGGGCAACGCTGACAAGCGTCTCGAGCACTAAGGACACTTGGGCAAAAAATTTATCGCCAAATCCACTCCGTGGCATCCCCGCATTCCCCAATTTTGTTCCCTAAATTAACTCATTTATCCTTTTTTGCGGCTTTTACTTCTAAATTTGCGGGGAAAAGCAGGCCGCCATAATCAAGGTGTTGTCACCCCAAGGAGGACTGATGAGTATGGACTCTCTTGATTTAGATACCCGTCTTGCCCTGAGCAAAGAGTTACGCATTGCTGGTCAGCGGATTCGGGAAGTGGCCTACTGCCTCGATGTGCTTTGGTACGCTGCCGAAGCGAAAGATAGCGATCTACTGAACTCTGTCCCCACGTATATGAGTCAGCAGTGTCGTGTCCTCCTAGAGACCTACGACCAACTAGCGACGATTTTTGATGTTCTCAGCCCCAATGTGGCTTTAGAAAAACTCTATGAGGCGGCGGATTCAGAGTCGGAGCTAGCCTAACCAACAAATGACTGCAAGCAAATCCTCTTCACGACTGAACTAACAATTTTCTCCCCTACGTTGTAACAGGAGGGTAACACTATGACCCATATCGTTTTGATCGTTTTGTTTGGCGATTCCATCTTTGACAACCAACCCTATGTCCCTGAAGGACAAGCGGTGAGCCACCAACTGTGACTGAAGCTCCCCCCCTGATAGCACCGCCACCCTGTTGGCGGTGGATGGGGCGATCGCCCGTGATATTCCCTCCCAGTTCCGCAAACTACCGCAAGACGCAACCCACCTGTTTCTGAGCGTGGGCGGCAATGATGCTCTTCAGGAGATTGATTACTTGTACAAAGCGGCTGGTTCGGTAGCGGAAGTCATGATGGCCTTTGCTAAATTTGCAGACCAGTTCCGCAAACACTATGCCGCCGCCCTAGAGCGCCTGTGTGCGGCTCACCTACCCCTGACGGTATGCACCATCTACCATCCCTGTTTTGAACGCCGCGAGGAACAGATCGTTGCCCAGACAGCTCTCACCTTCTGGAATGATGTCATCACCAGCGAGGCATTACAGCGAAGTCTGCCAATGATTGACCTGCGACCCATGTTCAACAGTCCGCAGGACTACGCCAACCCCATCGAGCTATCGGTGCAGGGTGGCCATAAACTGACGGATCAGATTGTGGCTCTGGTCTTTGGTGAATCACCTGTAGAGAGATAACACGGAGCAAAACCCCATGCCGTCTTTACGCTATCTTGATGCCTTGGAATACGCCGCAACCCTGCACCGTGACCAAGTGCGCAAAGGCTCGAATGTCCCCTATATTTCTCACTTGGTTGCCGCCTCGATGATTGCCCTTGAGTATGGTGCCGATGAAGACCAAGCGATCGCTGCCCTGCTCCATGACGCGGCTGAAGACCAAGGGGGGCTAGCAACGCTTGAGGCGATCCGTGCCCGCTATGGCGATCGCGTTGCCGAGATTGTCCGTGCCTGTTCGGATTCCTTCGCCAATACAGCACAGGGAGAAACTAAGCTGCCGTGGCAGACTCGCAAGCAGGGTTATCTTGAACACCTGCGAAGTGCCACTGAGGGCGATCGCGCCTTTCAGTTGGTGTCCGCCAGTGACAAGCTCCACAATCTCCTATGCATTCTGCGGGATTACCGCGCAATCGGCTCCGATCTGTGGTGTCGCTTTAATGCGGGTCGCGATGGTACCCTCTGGTATTACAGTGAACTCATTGCTGCCTTTGAAGCAAGTAACCTGATTCCTGCGGGTTTGTTAAGGCAACTACAGCAGACCTATGCTGAGTTGAAGGCCGCAGTTGATGGCTCCCCCTAACACTGTGGCGGCAGTCCTCCGGAGAAGTAACGATGGTTGGCTATCTTATTTCCTTAGGCATCTTTACGGCCACCTTTGCCCTCTTTAGTTTGGGCTTGAATTTGCAGTGGGGCTACACGGGTCTCATTAACTTTGGCCATGTGGGCTTCTTGGCACTGGGTTCCTACACCACCATTTTGCTGGGGATTGCCGGTGTGCCCATGGTCTTTTCGGTGCTGGCGGGGGTGGTGCTGGCAATGGGGTTAGGCTTTGTTATGGGGATTGCCACCCTGCGCTTACGGGAGGACTATCTGGCCATTGTCACCATTGGCATGGCGGAAATTGTCCGTTTGATTGCCCTCAATGAAGATTGGCTGACCCGAGGTGGACGGGGGGTTTACGGCTTTCCGTTACCCTTGGCACAGTTTGATCCCAATCTGGCCACTAAGCTGGGGATGATCGCTATCTTTTGGGGGGTTGTTGTGGCGGCGGCGTGGCAGTGGTGGCGGTGGCTAGAGCGCCAGTACAGTCGGGGACAGTTGCTCCGCCGCTGGGTACTGCCTGCCTATGTCGGTCTGCTGGTTGCTGGCTGCATCAGTTTATGGCTCACGCTTGAGCCGCTCAGTCTAGGGCAGGGGCTAGCCCTCGTGCCCCTGTTGGGGACGCTGATCACCCTTGGCGGGGCCATTGGGCTGTTGAGTGATCAATGGCGGGCAGACGCAACGTGGCGATCGGCTCCCCTTGTTCCGGTGGCAGTTAATACCCTAGCCGCTGCCTTAGTTGCACTGGTGGTACAGGCCCTAACCCTTGGTCTGTGGGACTTTAGCTATCGCGCTGGCCTGCTGTGGTTGCTGGTATTGGTGCTGGCGCTGGTGGTTTGGCAGTTGGAACGCTGGATCCGATCGCCGTGGGGGCGAGTGCTCAAGGCGATTCGCGAAGACGAGGAGGTGGCCAAAGCCCTCGGTAAAAATGTATTTGCCTACAAAATGCAGTCCCTGATGCTGGGGGGGGCGATCGCCGCCGTTGCTGGGTCGTTTTACGCTTGGCAACTCACGTTTGTAAACCCCGATGCATTCGTCTCGCTAATTACGTTTCAGGCATGGACCATTGTTGTGCTTGGCGGTGCTGGCAATAACATGGGCACCCTTTTAGGCGCTACCCTGTTTTGGGCCTATACTGCCTTGACCCGATTTATTCCCCTTGATGGCGGTCGCCTTGAAGCATTGCGAATGATGCTCATTGGTGTGCTATTGATCCTCTTAATGATGTGGCGTCCGCAGGGTATTTTGGGCAAAAAGGAGGAACTCAGCCTTGGTCGATGAACCATCTATTGCTGCCGCACCCAGCGGCGTGAGTCATACACTAACCGCAGACCTACTGGTAGCAACCGGACTGTGCAAGTGCTTTGGGGGTATTCACGCCGTTGATCAGGTAGAAATTTCCGTAGCGCGGCACAGCATTACCGGGCTGATTGGCCCCAACGGTGCCGGTAAAACCACCCTCTTTAATTTGCTGTGCAATTTTATTCCCCCCGATCAAGGCCGGGTGATTTTTGACGGTGAACCGATTAGCCACTTGCCCCCCCACAAAGTAGCCCTACAGGGGTTACTGCGCACCTTTCAAGTGCCACGGGTGCTCTCCCGACTCTCGGTGCTGGAAAATATGCTCTTGGCCGCCCCACTGCAAACGGGGGAAAAGTTTTGGAATAGCTGGCTGAAACCCCTACGCATTCGTCAGGAAGAACAAGAGTTACGGCAGCAGGCATGGCAGCTTTTAGAATCCGTGGGTCTGGCGGCCAAAGCCAACGACTATGCGGGTGCCCTCTCGGGTGGGCAGCGCAAACTCTTAGAAATGGCGCGGGTGATGATGCACCGACCACGACTGGTTCTGCTGGATGAGCCAGCAGCGGGGGTCAACCCCACCCTCATTAATCAAATTTGTCAGTATATTGTGCAGTGGAACCAGCAGGATGGGGTAACGTTCCTCATCATTGAGCACAATATGGATGTGATTATGTCCCTGTGCCACCATATTTGGGTACTGGCAGAGGGCAAAAACCTTGCGGATGGCTCCCCCGAGGAGATTCAAACCAACCCACAGGTGTTGGCCGCCTACTTGGGGCAGTAGTGGCCGCTCTCGCTGCCCATGTCGTGGTGGGCTTGGATTTATTCGGACTAGTCTAAACTAGACTAAAAATGATCTACCCCACCATCCGATGATGGCCACGACCTTTGCAATTCAACGCCAAGCCCCCCAAGGCACCCCCTACTGGCAAACCTTTGTCCTAGAGATTGACCTTGGCCAAACGATTCTGGATGCCCTGAACCAGATTAAGTGGTATCACGATGGCACCCTTAGCTTTCGTAAAAATTGTCGGAATACCATTTGCGGCAGTTGCGCCATGACGATTAATGGCCGCTCTGCCTTAGCCTGCCAGCAAAGTGTGCGGGCGGAGTTGGCCAACAGCCCGACCCCAAACCAGATTGCGATCGCCCCTTTGGGCAATTTACCGGTGCTCCGGGATCTGGTGGTAGATATGACCCCGTTTTGGCAAAAGTTAGCCGCAGTGGATCCTTACGTGAGTACGGCAGCGCGACAGATCCCTGAGCGAGAGTTCCTGCAATCCCCCCAAGATCGCGAAAAGTTAAAGGCAGCGGGCAATTGTATTCTCTGTGGTGCGTGTTATGGTGCCTGTAATGCCGTGGAAGTGAATCCGGCATTTGTTGGCCCCCATGCCCTTGCCAAAGCGGCGCGGTTAGTGGCAGACAGTCGCGACACCACCACCTCAGAGCGCCTAAGCCAGTACAACAGTGCCACCCATGGCGTGTGGGGCTGCACCCGCTGTTTTAACTGCAATACCGTCTGTCCGGTTGGCGTAGCTCCCCTCGACCGCATTAGTGAGATCAAGCAGGAGATTTTAGCCACAGCCCCCGTAGCGAGCCGCAATCAGGAGCGTCCGGTGCGGCACCGCCAAGTATTAGTGGAGCTAGTCAAAGAGGGGGGCTGGATTGACGAGCGCCAGTTTGGCCTACGGGTTGTGGGCAATCACTTTCGGGATGTGGCAGGGATAACCAGTATCGTTCCTCTAGGCTGGCGCTTGGTACGGCGCGGCAAATTTCCACTACGCTTTGAAAAGTCCGCGGGCCAAGCCCAAGTGGCGGCGGTGATCCAACGGGTGCAACGCTTAACCCCAGCATACCGCTATCTCCTAGACTAGGGGAGTGTGCGCTAGATATAGGGAATGCCAGCATGGCACGAAACTAGTGTACTGTTAACAAATTATGCCGTTTATGCCGTGAGAAACACATGATGGATGCCCTTTGGAGTAGTGCAGCCATTGCCTACCTACACTACCTCAGCTTTATGATTGCGTTTGCTGCCTTAGTGGTTGAGCACCTGACCCTGCGCAAGGATCTAGACCTGAAACAGGCCTGGCGCCTTGTTGTTACCGATGGCCTCTACGGCATTGCCGCGATTACGGTATTGGTGACCGGTATTTTACGAGTGCTGTACTTTGGCAAGGGCAGCGAGTACTACCTGAGCAATCCGGTGTTCCATCTGAAAGTGGGCTTATTTATCCTTGTGGGCCTCTTGTCTCTCTACCCCACCATTTCCTTCCTATTGTGGCTGAAGCCGCTGCGGCAGGGGCAAGCACCCACCCTTGAGCTACCGGCTGTGCAACGCCTCACGTGGGTCATCCGGGCAGAACTGACGTTTCTAAGCGGTATTCCCCTTTTGGCGGCGATGATGGCGCGGGGCATTGGCCTCAACTGGATTCAGTGACATCCTCTCGACGCTGCTGGGCAATTAGGGGCAGCAGATATAGCTGGGATTAGCTTTTGCAATTGATTGAAGCCGCCGCTGGGGGGGGAAGCGTGCTAAAGTGCTTCAGGAAGGTGCAACGACAAGAGTAAAAGATCTATGGGTTTGCTGGCTGGCTATCAATTTGTCAAAGACCTTGAAACCGCAGGTGCCTTAGCCCTTTTTGTGCCGCCAGAAGGTGGGTTTGAAGGGCGCTATCAACGCCGTTTACGCGCTAAAGGCTATACACCTCTCCATTTGAGTGCGCCGGGGCTAGGGGATCTCAGTGCCTACTTGATGCAACCCCATGGCATTCGCCCGGCCCACACGGGTAAGGAAGCCATTCGCGTCTATTTTCAGCCGCCGTTGGTGGCTTATCACCTTGAGCACTTGCCCGCCAATGCTAAGGGGTTGGTGCTGTGGCTCATTGATGGCAAAAAGCTCTCGAAGCAGGAGTTTGCCTACTTGGTGCAGTTGACCCAAACCCTGCCCAACTTCAAAGTGGTGATTGAGGTGGGGGGCGATCGCGTCGTGCGCTGGGAACCCCTAACAAATTTGCTGGCCGCCGCTTAAGAAGTGCTGAATTTTAGACCTAATCGAGTTGATGCAATGGAGGGGGCGATCGCGCCCTCTTTTTTTACTGTCCTGCGTCCCCTTGACAGCTGTGAGTAAACCCTCAAGGATAGAGACGGGCATAGCAACGGTTTTAGGAACTTACTATGACATCTAACGCTTCAGAAGCATCGAGCAAAAAAATTGCAGCGGGAATTTGCGGGATTTTACTGGGTGCCCTCGGCATTCATAAGTTTGTCCTTGGTTACTCCAGCGAAGGACTGATCATGCTGTTGGTCAGCATTCTAACCTGTGGCTTTGTCGCGCCGGTGATGGGCATCATTGGCCTCATTGAGGGCATCATTTACCTCACCAAAACTGACGAGGAGTTCTATAACACTTATATGGTTGGCAAGAAAGGCTGGTTCTAACCTGTACCATCGGCCTAGTAACTGGATCCGCGATAGCGGCGGCGGCGCTGGCCGTCATCATCACTTTTGGGCAGGGAGCCCGTGTCGGCAACAGTGCCAACACCACGGTACTGTTGTGGGCTTTGAGGGCTACTGGGGGGAGGAGGAGCCACGGCAGGAGGATCGGCGGGCGGGGCAGGTTCTGGAACCGTCTCCCTTGAAAGGGCACTAAGGCTGGCCATTAAAGCGTCCTGCTGAATAGGCAGGGCATCAAGCAACTCTAAAATGCGGGTTAGGTGAGAGACCGCCGTGGCAATGAGGGTGGACTCTTGAATAGCCGGCAGCAGATCCGTTGCCCCTAGACGCAATGCCCAGCGCCGCTCGGCACTACTAATCTGGCGGTCTTGACCAGAGGTAATAACAATCGGCAAGCCCGGAAAACGGGACTGGGCAACCTGACAAAAGCGGTAGGGGTTGGTTACCGTCATCCCCAGATCTAACAGCAGTAAATTGGGTAGGGTTAACCCCGCCGTTACCATTCGATCCAACACTTCGAGGAGGTCGCAATCTAGCTCTTCCCAGATCACGGTCACGTTTTGACTGCTGAGCATACTGTGCCAAATTTCCCCCTGACGTTGAACCGCTTGCGTCATGAGTAGGGTGGGTTTCATGGGCTTAAAATCCTTCAAATTTTTGCTGCAAAGGATACAGAAACCATCTATAAGTTAATCTCTTGTTTAACATACTTTAACAACAATGCCAGCTTTAGAGACGCTCAGATGTTCATAGGGAACACTCTGACCATTTAGGGGACGGGAACCGTATCCAGTAACTCGGCCACAAAGGCCAAGTTAGAGCGGCCAGCGGTGGTAATGAGGCGATGGCCAAGGACGTGGGGTGCAAGCCGTTTGACATCATCGGGCACCACATAATCGCGATCGCTCAGGAAGGCGAGGGCTTGGGCGGTGCGCTGGAGCATGACGGTGCCGCGGGGGCTAACGCCAAGGGTGATGCGATCGCTCTCGCGGGTACTGCGGACAAGGCTGAGGATGTACTTTTGCACCACCGGTTCCACGTGTACCTGTAGCACCTGTTGTCGCAACTGCTCGATGTCACTGAGACTCAAACAAGGGCTAAGCTGTTTCAGGTCTAGCCCCCCCTGTAGCCGCTGTAGCATTTGCAGTTCTTCGTCTTCGCTGGGGTATCCTAAGCTGAGGCAGAGGGCAAAGCGATCAAGCTGCGCCTCGGGCAGCGGAAAGGTGCCTTGATACTCCACCGGGTTTTGGGTGGCAATCACAAAAAAGGGCTGGGGCAGGGCATAGGTTACGCCATCAATGGTGACTTGGTACTCTTCCATGACCTCCAGCAGGGCAGACTGGGTGCGTGGTGTAGCACGATTAATTTCGTCCGCCAGCAGAATGTTACAAAAGACCGGCCCTGGCCGGAACTCAAATTCAGCGGTTTTGGGGTTCCAAATATTCGTGCCCGATAAATCTGTTGGCAGCAGATCGGGGGTGGCTTGAATGCGCTGAAAGGAACCGCCAAGGGAGCGGGCTAAAGCTTTGGCCAAGAGGGTTTTGCCCACCCCGGGCACATCTTCTAGCAGCACGTGTCCACCGGCCAATAGACCCACCAGCACCAGTTCGAGGGCTGTTTCTTTGCCCACCATCACTTGACCAAGGTTACTCACCAATCGCTGTAGGGGATCACGCATAGGATTCAACTCGCTGGAGTAGGGTGGCAGCCGTGCGGCAGTCGCTGGCAATTTGGGCTTGCAGATCTGCGAGGGCTGAAAACTGCATCTCAGGGCGAATAAAGGCTTCAAGGTGCAGGGTTAATTCTTGGTTGTAAAGGTTGCCGTGCCAATCGAGCAGATGCACCTCGGTCGTGACCCGACGGCCAGCAACGGTGGGGCGCACACCAATATTGACTACGCCTAATTGGGGGCTGCTCAAGGCAGCGGCAGTCACCCGGCAGGCATAGACCCCATGGCGGGGCAGTAGTTTATCGGCTGGCAAGGCCAAATTGGCGGTCGGAAACCCCAATTGCCGCCCGAGTTGTTGACCAGAGACGACTGTTCCGGTCAAGGCGTAGGGTCGCCCCAAGAGGGCGCGGGCAAGGTCAACGTCTCCTGTGGCCAAGGCGGCACGAATGGCAGAACTACTGACGCGATCGCTACCGTGACAGTGGGGAGGCACAATATGCACCGGAATACCAAAGGCGGCACAGAGGGTGCGTAAATCCTCCGCCGTGCCGGAGCGCCCGCGGCCAAAGCCAAAGTTAAACCCCACGCTGAGAACTGTGGCTTGCAGTTGTTGCACCAAAATCTGCTCGATAAATTCTAAGGGGGAAAGCTGGGCCAATTCCTGGGTAAAGGGCAGCACAATCACCTGTTCAATGCCGTACTGGCTAAGCAGGGTGCGTTTTTCCGCCGCGGGGGTCAGCAGCAGCCGTTCCTCGCCGGTAAAAAAGGCTTGGGGATGAGGCGAAAAGGTAATGACGGAGCGGTAACAGTTGGCGGGTGCTGCCTCAACTAGGGTCCGGATGACGTGTTGATGCCCCCGATGGACACCATCAAAATTGCCGAGGGCGATCGCGGTAGGGGTTTGCAAGGGTAAACAGCAGAGTAGGTGACACAGGAAACATTCTGACACATTTGCCCAGATTGCGGCAGCTTCGGGGCGGGTCGTTATTTTTATTTTATTGTTGCCACAGAAAAAATTCTCTTGAATCTTCAGAAAGGTGTGTGCTAAGGTTAGAGCCAATTTATCTAAATTTGCCTAATCTGAAGCATACAGCTCAGAGCGGAGGACCCGATGAAAAGGGGCGAATTCTCACCGGAGAAAGGATACCACTGAATCCTAGCCCGTCAGCTAACTTCGTCGGCATTCAGTTGGAGACTGGCTGTTGTTTATCACTGCTCAGTGTTCCACGTTTCGGTTTCGCTGCGTTGCCGGAATCCCTACCCCACAATTTTTTTTTAGGACCTTAGATGCTCATCCAATACTGGCAGCCCCTTGTGGCAGGTCTGATCTTTCTCGGTGTGATTGTCCTGATCATGACCGAGTGGATCAACATCACGATTGCGGCCTTTCTCGGCGCTATTCTCCTCGTTTTTCTGAATATCATGACCCTTGCTGAGGCCATTAGCTACATTGGCCGCAGTCATGGCACCCTTGCCCTCTTTTTTGGCGTGATGGTGCTTGTGCGAGCGTTTGAACCAACAAAGATTTTCGACTATATTGCCACTCAAATGGTCATTTTGGCACGGGGACAAGGGAAGCGATTACTTTTGGGCATTGTTGCCCTTACCGTCCCCATCTGTGCCGTGTTGCCAAATGCGACGACCGTCATGCTGCTGGCACCCCTATTGCCCCCCATGGCTGCGGAGGTGGGGGTAGATTTTGTACCCCTGATTATTTTGATGGTCATTGTCTCTAACAGTGCAGGCTTGCTAACCCTAGTGGGGGATCCAGCCACCTACATTGTCGGGGATGCTATCAACCTGAGTTTTGCCGATTATCTGCTGCGCCTGAGTCTGGCCGGGGTGTTAGCGATCGCCGTCATTGTCTTTTGCCTGCCGATCTTGTTTCGACGGATTTGGCGCAAAGAACTCAAAAGCCTTGATCACTTGCCCCATCCTCAAATTAACCATCCCCGCACCTTGGCCGTTGGCTCCGTCATTATCCTGTTTGTGCTTGTGTTCTTCGTTATTGGGGATGGCACCCTAGTGAACGTCTCGCCCCCTGCTGTCGCCTTGATGGGGGCAGCGTTGGCGCTGCTCCTTGCCCACCAAAGCAAAATTGATACCGTCACCCAAATTTTGCGAGATGTGGACTGGGGCACCCTGATTTTTTTTATGAGCGTCTTTGTGCTGATTGGCGGTCTCGAAAAAACCGGAATCATTGGCCAGCTTTCGCAAGTCCTAGCCGTTACCATCGGCAAGAATATCTTTGTTGGCTCTCTGTTGCTGTTGTTTGCAATCGGTATTCTCTCCAGTGTTATTCCCAACATTCCCTTGGTCGTAGCAATGGTGCCATTACTCAAAAAGTACGTTATCCAAGTTGGCCTAGCCGGTAGCGAAATTCTTCACCCCGGCTATGGGGGCGATATTCCCGCTACAGTTCTGCCGTTGTTTTATGCCATGATGCTGGGTGCCACCTTGGGGGGAAATGCCACCCTAGTGGGTGCCTCGGCTAATATTGTGGGGGCAGGCGTTGCCGAACTCCATGGGCGGCAAATCAGCTTTAAGACATTTTTGCGCTATGGCGTTCCCATTACAGCGCTGCAACTGGGGGGCGCGGCTCTGTTTCTTACCCTGCGATTTTTAATTTGGCGCTAAAATTAATTCCCATTCTTCCAGCAGGCTATCAATACTGGTATCGGGGTTGATAGCTGCGGCGGGCGGCAGGTTGGTCTCTAGTTGCTCCTTACTGTCGGGAAAGAACTCCTCAGGGGTGGCTGGGGTCAGGTAAATGTCGCGCACATCGCTCGGGAGGCGATCGGCCAGCATTTCAAACCCTTGTTCAAGGTGCTGCTGTAGGCTTTCGAGGGTCTCGCTTTCTCCCTGAACCTCGAGGTAGGCGCGCACCCGCTCCAAACTCCAATGAAAGGTTTGGGTAGTTACCAGCACTAAGCGGGTTAGGGCTGGCAGGTAGGCAAGGCTCGCCTCCAGATAGCACCAGAGGGGCGGCGGCGCGTCCTTCAGGCTATAGGTAATATGCTCAATCCCGGGTAGATCCTCTTGAACCAGCGTGGCCGTGCGGTTCACAATCCAGTTGCGCAGCGACGTTGCCTCCTCATCCCCTGCGCGGATCCCCTCAGGCGTAAATTCCACAAGGTCAAGGCTCAAAAAAAGACCGTGCCACGTTTTGGCAAAGAGATAGTCAACCTGCACCGCAGATTTGCCATGGTGCTGCAGGACGCTATAGACCAAGGGAGCGTAGCGACAGTACAGGGCAATAAAGTAACAGCCGCGATCGCGCTCATCCTGAAACGCCTTAATCAGGTCTTCATCGGACCACGTTAACAGAGGCTGAATCAGGGGATGTTGCCGCTCCGCCATCATCGGAAAGGAAAGTACCTTGGTCATGTCCCTGCTACTCTGAACTAGACACCTACCCCTACGCAGTTCAGGAGACGTTTATGCAGCCTTATGCAGCCTTGACAACAGTGCCACTACAGGGCTGCTACAGGCTACTTTGGGCTTCCGTCATCGGTCGGAAGGCAGGGCGACAGGCATCGAGGGAAACCGGCACAGGTTGCACCTGCCAAATGTCTTTGCAGTATTCCGCAATGGTGCGATCGCTAGAAAACTTACCCATCCGCGCCACATTCAAAATAGACATTTGAGTCCAGCGGGCTTTATCACGGAAGGCCTGAGCGGCGCGCTGCTGACAATCCACATAGGACTGATAGTCCGCCAAAAGCATATACGGGTCCTCATTGAGTAACGAACTAACAATCGGCTCAAATAACCCCGGTTCGCGAGGCGTAAAGTAGTCAGAAATGAGGCTGTCAATCACCTTTTTCAACATCGGGTTGCTGTGGTAATAATCGCGCGGATTGTAGCCCTCCGCCTTCAGACTCATCACCTCCTGCGCCGTCAAGCCAAAGAGGAAAAAGTTCTCTGCCCCCACCTCTTGGCGAATCTCGACATTGGCGCCATCGAGGGTACCAATGGTCAGCGCCCCGTTTAGGGCAAACTTCATATTACCGGTGCCCGAAGCTTCTTTGCCGGCGGTGGAAATTTGCTCTGAGAGATCCGCTGCCGGATAGGCAATTTCCCCCAAAGAGACGGAATAGTTGTTGAGAAACACCACCTTGAGGCGACCATTGACATCGCTGTCATGGTTCACCATTGCACCGACCGCGTTGATTAGCTTAATCATCATCTTGGCCATGAAATAGCCGGGAGCCGCCTTGCCACCAAAGATAAACGTGCGCGGCTGCATATCCATACTGGGATTAGCCTTAATTTGCTCGTACAGAGTGATAATGTGCAACACGGCAAGGTGCTGCCGTTTGTACTCGTGGATGCGCTTAATTTGAATGTCAAATAGGGAGTAGGGATCCACTTCAATTTGATTGTTGCGCCAAATGTACTCCGCTAAGCGCTCCTTGTTGGCCTGTTTAATCTCTTGCCACTTGGCCTGAAATGCCGGATCAGCCGCATAGGGCTCAAGACCGCGCAACTTGTCTAAGTGAGTAATCCAGCGATCGCTGTTGAGGGTGTCGGTAATGAGGCTAGCTAAGCGCGGGTTACTCAGGAGCAGCCAACGGCGGGGAGTAATGCCATTGGTCTTGTTCTGGAACTTCTGCGGATACATTTCATAAAAATCCCGCATTAATTCCTGTTTAATGAGCTCCGTGTGCAGTTCGGCCACGCCGTTAACCGTATGGCTACCCACACAGGCCAAGTGCGCCATGCGCACCTGCTTAGGGTGTCCCTCTTCAATGAGTGACATACGCGCCAAACGCGCCGTATTGCCCGGATAGCGCTGCCGAATCTCGTTTAGGAAGCGGTAGTTAATTTCATAAATAATTTCAAGGTGCCGCGGCAGCAGCCGACCAAACAGATCAACCGACCAACGTTCGAGGGCTTCAGCCAAGAGCGTATGGTTCGTGTAGGCAAAGGTGCGCTGGGTAATGTCCCACGCTTTTTCCCAAGTCAGTTGGTACTCATCAATGAGCAGGCGCATCAGTTCGGCCACGCCAATGGCGGGATGGGTATCGTTAAGCTGAATGGCCACCTTGTCGGGAAAAGCATCAAAGCTGGTGTGCTTGCGCAGGTAGAGGCGAATAATATCCTGCAACGAGCAGGAGACAAAAAAGTACTGCTGCCGCAGCCGCAGTTCCTTACCCTGAGGCGTGTTGTCGTTGGGGTAAAGAACCTTAGAAATATTTTCGCTAAAGGTCTTGTCGGAAACGGCTTGGGTATAGTCCCCGGCATTAAAGACCTGCAAGTTGAAATCTTGGGCCGCACGGGCACTCCAGAGCCGCAGGGTATTGACGTTATTTTTGCCGTATCCGGAAATGGGGGTGTCGTAGGGGGTACCGAGAACCGTGGTTCCGGCAATCCAGCGGACGCGGTAGTGGCCTTGGGGGTCGGTGTAGGCTTCGGTGTGGCCACCAAACTTAACTTCTACGTTGTAGTCGGGGCGGGCAATTTCCCATGGGTTACCAAAGCGCAGCCAGTTATCGGGGACTTCGTGCTGCCAGCCGTTGGTAATCACCTGCTCAAAAATGCCGTACTCGTAGCGAATGCCGTAGCCCACCGCCGGAATTTCAAGGGTGGCTAGGGAGTCTAAAAAACAGGCGGCAAGGCGACCTAAGCCCCCATTCCCAAGGCCGGGTTCCGGTTCCCGCTCCATGAGTTCCCCCAAGTCAAGGCCAAACTCGGCCATGGCCTGCTTGGTTTGCTCGTAAAGACCGACGTTAATCAGGTTATTGAGGAGCAGTCGCCCAATTAAAAACTCTGCCGACAGGTAATAAACCACTTTGGCATCCTGCTCAAAGTAGGTTTGGGCGGTTTTAATGCGGCGGTGCAGCAGGCGATCGCGCACCGTGTAGGCCAGTGCCATGAAGTAATCGTAGGGAGTCGCAAACGTGGCATCCTTGCCCTGAATGTAGTGCAGATTATCCACAAAGGCTCGCTTTAGGGTTTGCACCGTCATACCCGTGCGATCGCTCTCGATAAAGAGATCACAATGCTCAGCGGCAGCCGTGGACACAGAATGATTAACAGGGCTAGAGGCGTGACCGTTGGAATTGGAGGAATTACTCATGCAAACACTGGCTCTAAAGGAATCGGAAATAACTTAACTTAAGGTTAATACAGATTCGCTAAATGTACATTAGATTACCAGTACGCAAATTTTAATAATCAATTTACCTTCCGTTGCATGGTGATTCTGTTGTCTGGAAACCATATCAAAGTTGACTGAGAACGGTGCGGGCGGCGGCAATTGTCCGGTCAATATCGGCCTCCGTGTGAGCAAGGGAGGTAAAGCCCGCTTCAAACTGCGATGGCGCAAGGTAAATGCCCTGCTCCAGCATCCCGCGATGAAAGGCGGCAAATTTTTGCAAGTCGGCAGCTTTCGCCTGCTCGTAGTTGGTCACCGGTCCAGCGGTGAAAAAGAGGCCAAACATACCACTAATGTGGCCACCGCAGACGGGATGACCAAACTCTTGGGCGGCACTGAGGAGGCCATTGATGAGTTTGCCCGTAAGCTGATCAAGCTGGGCGTAGGTTCCCGGACGACTCAGCAATTCAAGGGTTTTAATGCCAGCGGTCATGGCCAAGGGGTTCCCCGACAGGGTTCCCGCTTGATACACAGGTCCTGCGGGTGCCACCATTTTCATGATCTCAGCCCGCCCCCCGTAGGCTCCCACCGGCAGCCCCCCGCCAATCACCTTGCCTAGGGTAGTGAGGTCGGGGGTGACCCCGAATTTTTCTTGGGCACCGCCGTAGGCAATCCGGAACCCAGTCATCACCTCATCAAAGACCAGTAGGGCACCGTACTGCTGGGTGAGTTCCCGCAGCCCCTCTAAAAAGCCAGCATCAGGGGGAATAAAGCCGGCATTGCCCACGACGGGTTCTAAAATAACCCCGGCAATCTCGTCTGGGTACGCTTGGAACAGGCGACTGACGGCCTCTAGGTCATTATACGGAGCGGTAAGGGTCGCGGCAGTGGTGGCTTTAGGCACCCCCGGCGAGTCCGGCAGGCCAAGGGTGGCCACCCCTGAACCGGCTTTCACCAAAAACATATCCGCGTGGCCGTGGTAGCAGCCTTCAAACTTAATGACTTTTTCCCGCTGGGTGTAGGCGCGCATGAGGCGCAGCACCGCCATACAGGCTTCTGTGCCCGAGTTCACAAAGCGCACCATTTCAACGCTGGGAACCGCCGCGATCACCATTTCGGCCAAAATATTTTCCAAGACACAGGGAGCGCCAAAGCTGGTGCCTTTTTCAAGGGCACGGTGGAGTGCCTCAATCACGTCAGGGTGGGCATGGCCGACAATAGCAGGCCCCCAAGAGCCGACGTAGTCAATGTACTGGTTGCCATCCACATCCCAGATGTGGGCACCTTTGACGTGATCAAAGACAATGGGCTGACCGCCAACGGATTTGAAGGCACGCACGGGCGAACTCACCCCGCCGGGCATGAGTTTCTGGGCAGCAGCAAAAATTTCCTGTGATTTGGTGGTTTGCAAAGCAGTGGTGGTCAACGTCAACTCCCTTCAAGCATTGGGCTGCTCGACTTATTATAAGCAATCGCCTGTCCCCCGCTCTAGGCGGAATTCCGTTGCATTTGTTTACAATTAACCCATAGCCGTTCTGCTGGAGGGAGAGGTGATGCCGCCAACCACAATCGCCACCGTACGCTTAGCACCCTCCTTTGGGGTACCGGTGGCGGTATTGATCCTGAGCCTGCCGCTGTGGTACGTGCAGTGGTGGCTGGGGCTGCCTCTCACCCTCTTTGCCCTCTTTTTGGCACTGCAGGCGGCAACCCTACGGCTGGAATTTACGGCCACTGCCCTTGACATCTATCGCGGCAGCCAGCAAATTCGCCACTTTCCCTATCAGCAGTGGCAGCACTGGGAGGTCTTTTGGCCGCGCTTACCGATTCTGTTTTATTTCCGTGAGGTCAAGAGTATTCATTTCTTACCGATTCTGTTTGATGGCAAAACTTTAGTACAATGCCTGCAAGAACGCTGCCCACGTACGGCTTTTATTCCCACGGCTCGCAATGACTGATGATTCCACGTCAATTCCCAATGCAACGACGGCTGCACCGGACACGGCTGAAGCAGCCTTGGCGGATCTGACGGCACGGCGGGATGCCCTCAACGCAGAAATTGCTAGCCTTGAGGCGGCATTTCATCGCCTTGCCCACACCCATTTACAGGAGCTAGAAGAAAAGCACCAGGCACTGCAACTGAGTATTGAGCAGTTAGAGCGGCGCAAGGAGCGAATTGAACAGGAACTGCGCCAAAATTTCGTGGGTGCATCCCAAGAACTGGCGATTCGGGTGCAGGGCTTCAAGGAATTTCTGGTCAACAGTATGCAGGAGTTGGCGGCAACGGTGGAGGAAATGGATCTGCTGCCTAAGGTGGCACCGGAACCCCCAGCGGCAGTGGCTGAGCCAAGTCCACCGCCGAAGCTGGTCTTGGATGAGGGGTTTCAGGAGGAGGCCAGTCGAATTAAGGCTCTACTGGAGCAGTACCGCACCCATCCCAATTACTATGGCCCACCGTGGCAGTTGCGGCGCACGTTTGAGCCGCTGCACGCGGAGCGGGTGGAAAGTTGGTTTTTTGATCTGGGGGGGCGGGGTGCCCTGCGCTCCCTGCCGAGTCGCCTCCAGAATATCCTTGTGGCCTCGGCCATTATTTCAATCCTGCGGGATTTTTACGGTGACCTGTTGCGGGTGTTGGTCTTAGCCGATTCACCGGAGCGCTTAGGGGACTGGCGGCGCGGCCTACAGGATTGCTTGGGCATCAGCCGCCAAGATTTTGGTCCTGAGCAGGGGGTGGCTCTCTTTGAGTCGGCGGATGCGCTGGCGTTCCGCGCCGATCGCCTCGAGCAGGAGGACTACCTGCCCCTAATTTTAATTGATGACTCGCTGGAGCAGGTGAGTTTATCACTGCTGCAATACCCACTCCTGCTGGGTTTTGCCCCTGAACCCCAATTGCGTCGCAGCAATGAATTTTTTGAATAGGAGGCATCGGTGACCACTGCCGTCATTCTGGGGTGTATGGCCTTGGTAAGCTACCTGCTCGGCTCGATTCCCACCGGCTATTGGCTGGCGCGATCGCTACGGGGCATTGATATTCGCGAGCATGGTTCTGGCTCCACTGGGGCTACGAATGTGCTGCGGGTGGTGGGTAAAGGGCCGGGGCTGTTGACGTTTGTGGTGGATGTCCTGAAGGGCACAGGGGCGGTACTGATGGGCCGCTGGTTGTTTGGCCAGCCCTGGAGTGGGGTACCACCAGCTTGGGCGGACTACTGCCTGTTGGCGATCGCCCTGATTGCGGTGCTCGGCCACAGTAAACCCATTTGGCTGGGATGGCGGGGGGGCAAATCCGTGGCCACCAGTTTGGGGGTGCTGTTGGCGCTCAATTGGCCGACGGCCTTGGCCAGCTTTGGCGTGTTTCTTGTGGTCTTGGCCTTCAGCCGTATTGTCTCCCTTGGCTCGATTATTGCTGCTTTATCGTTGCCGGTATGGTTTTGGGTGTTTACCGGCTCGCTGCCGTTTGTGGGTTTTAGCCTCTTGGCCAGTGCCTTTGTCATCTGGCGGCATCAGAGTAATATCCAACGCCTGCTCTCAGGAACGGAACCACGGTTGGGGGCATCCTCCTAGGGGGTCAGCGTGTACATTCAACGGCTGACGCTGAGGAATTTTAAGACCCATCGCGATCGCAGCGTGGACTTTTTGCCTGGGGTTAATGTTATTTGTGGCGAGAATGGTGCGGGCAAAACCAGCTTATTAGAAGCCATTGCCTGGGTGCTGTTTGATGCCACCTCCGGTTATGGGGCTGGCTTTAACAAGGTCATTATTCGCAAGGGCGCTACCGAAGCGGAGGCCACCGTCCAGTTTATTTCGGCGGTGGATGGGCGCTCGTACCTTGTCAAACGCGGTACCCGCCGCGGCTACAGTATCTTTGATCCCCAATTGCAGGCGGTGCTTCTCTCGGATCGCGCAGAGGTTCAGCAATGGCTTAAGGAGCATTTGGGGGTCAGTCGTTCCTTGTCGCTTAAGGATCTGTTTGAGCAGGTGATTGGCATCCCCCAAGGGATGATGACGGCTGATTTTCTCAACTCCCCTGCCCAGCGCCGTGCCATTTTTGAACCGATTTTGCAGGTGAACGACTACCGCCAAGCCTACGAGGCGGCCTTGGCCTTAGTCCAGTACTCCCAAGCCCGTTTACAGGATCTACGGGAAACCATTGCCCGCCACGAGCAGGAACTGTCACAGCGGCAGGACTACGCCGCTAAGGCCACGGCACTGGCGGCTGAACTCGCCCAAGACTACCAAGCGCGGGATCGGTTGGCGCAAGCCTTGCAGGAGCTAGCCAAGGAGCGGGACAGCCTCGCCGCCGCCGCCGCCACCCTAGACCGCTTGAGTCAGGAACGGCAACAGGTGGAACGGCAACTGGAGCAACAGGCCCAACTGCGGCGCGATCGCCAACGGCAACTGGCGGCAGCCCAACTCAGTCAAACCCGCTGCCAAGAGCACCAAGACACCTACGATCGCTATCGCCACCAGCAACAGGCCCTGCACACCCTTGAGCAAGAGCTACGGCAGCGTATCCCTCTAGAGCAGCGGATTCGCCAGCTAGAGGAGGCTCAGCAGCAAACCGCAACTCAACTGGCCCGACTGGAGGCGGAACGCCAGGCGATCGCCACCATTGATGCCCAACTGGCGGCGCTTGCCCCCCAGATTGCTACAGCGGAACGCCTTGAGGCCGAACTGGCCGCTAGCCAAGCGCAACTGCGGCAGGCCGAACAGGCCGCCCAAGACCTTGCCCATCTCGAACAGCAGCAGCAGCGTGCCCACACACGCCTTGCCGAACTCGAACAGCAACTGGCCACCCTTGAGGCGCAACGCCCCCTTGCGGCCACCTTAACGACCAAACAGCAGGAGCGGGATCGGCTCCAAGCCCAGTTCAACCACGCCACTGCCGCCCGTGCCTTTGCGGCAACCCTTGCCCCCCTTGTCAACCGCGCCACCGCCCAAGTGACGAGCACCGAGACCCTCACCCGCCAAGCCCTAAAAGCCCTGACGGCGGCCCGCGACCTTGCCCTGCTCACCCCCGCTGTGGACGTGGGGTTACAGGCCCTTCAACAGTTGAGCGCCAACCATCAGGAATTGCTCGCGCACCTACAGGAACTCCTCTATAGCCTTGAGGCAGATTCACCGGAGCATCTGCTGCCGCTGCTAGAGCGCCTTGATGCAGAAATTGCCGCCGCCACCAGTGCCGAGCGCGCCCTCCAGCAATGGCCTCCCTTAGCCGCCGAAAAAGCCCGCCTAGAAGCCCATTTGGCCGATTTGGGCGATCGCCAGCAGCAGCTTGCCCCCCTGTGCCACCAGTTAGCAGCCCTAGAACGCCAATGCACTGACCTTGCGGCAGATCTAGAGGCACTAGGCCACCCCCGCGCCCAGCAACGGATACTGATCGAGCAACAGCAGGCGGCACCAAAGCTTGAAACAGCGATACAACAACTGCAACAGCAGCACAGGCAACGCCAACAGGAGCTTGCCCCCCTCTACGAGCAACGCCAGCACTATCAAACCCTTGAGCAGCAGCGACAAGCCCTCAGCCATGAACTAGCCGCCCTAGAGTACGGCTACCAAACCTACCTTCAGCACCAGCAGCAGGCCAGCCAAATAGCGGCTTATCAGGCGGCTCTTGAAGAGGCAGACACCACCTACGCAGCCCTACAGGCCACCCGTAGCGCCCTAGAGCAGGAGTATCAAATACAGTTGCAGCGGGTTGATAGCGAACGGCTAAAGGAGGTCAGCGATCGCTACGCGCACCTACAGCAGCAGTACCAGAGCCTGCTAGGGGCAATTCCCGAAAAGGAAAAACAACACCAGAGTTATACCGCGCTCCTACAGCACCTTGACACCGTTGCCCAAGAGCTAGAGCGCACGCAGCAGCACCTGAGCCGCTATCAACAGCGTCATCACTTTATTGAAACGGCGCGCGAGATTTATCGCCAAAGCGGCCCGCGGGTGAGTGAAGCGTACCTACACCGCATTTCCCACACAGCGGATCGCCTCTTTCGTGAGTTGCTCAACCGCCCGGATGTGGCGCTGCGGTGGCTGCCCGACTACGATATCCAAGTGAATGAAGGGGGGTACTGGCGCAGCTTTAGAAGCTTATCTGGCGGTGAGCAGATGTGTGCCGCCCTTGCGGTGCGCCTTGCCCTACTGCGAATTTTAGCGGCAACCGATATTGCCTTTTTTGACGAACCCACCACCAACATGGATCAAGAACGGCGGCAACAACTGGCCGAAAGCCTTGCCAACCTCAAAAGTTTCCGGCAGCTATTTGTCATTAGTCACGATGAAACCTTTGCCGCCCTCACAGAACATACCATCCACCTAGAGCGAGAGACCGCCTAGGCATACGCCGTATGCAGCGCCCACCAAATCAGTGCCGCAATAAACCCCAGAATGAGGACTGCCGATGCCGCAATCATCAGCGGGCTATCTGCGCCTTCAAACTTCATAATGCCGCGATTAAAGTCTGTAGCCATAGGAAGACACTCCAAGCACAGTTTTATCCAAATCAATTGTAGGCAGCTTTTTTCAGGTTCGGTGGTAGCGGTTGCAACCTGTTACGATTTTTCACGCTCATGACGCTTCCCGTCCGGCAGTGGCCTCTTCGATCCCCAGCCTCAAATCTTAAGATTTGTCAATGGTTCATTTGCTTGTGATCTATATCACAGCGAGTCTGCGTGAGATCACGCAAAGGTAAAGGTAGATGGATAGCCTAGGCCACTTTTACAAGTGTCAGTGTTTTGGGGGTTGATGACCGGCAGCACCTTGGAAGGCTCGTAAAGGTTCGAAGGTATCGTTTTGTCCTTGGCCGCGGCTGTTGTGAATTAATGGGGGATAGATCAAATGCACAGCTTGGCACAAGAGCGCCACGTTTTAATTTTGAATTTAGTGGGCGGGCGGCGTGCCATTGCCCTTGAAGCCGCTGCCTACTCTTTAGGACGGGATGAGAGCAACGCCATTGTCCTCGACTTTGAGACGGTATCGCGGCAGCACGCGATCTTGTTGCGGGTGCCAGTCCCCGGTACCACCAACTACCGCTATCGCCTTGTGGATGGTAACGCCAATGGCAAACCCAGCACCAATGGCACCTTTGTCAATGGCAAACGGATTTCCAGCCATGAGTTGCACCACGGCGATGTCATTCTCTTTGGTCGTAAAGCCAAAGCCTCTTACATGATGGTTTCTATGGCCGACACCGAGTTTAGCCAGTACCTGCAATCCATTGACTTCCAAAGCATTAAATCGGATCTGCGCGGTGCCAAGGAAACCTTGGTGGGCATGGAACTGAGTGGCGAATTGCGCCGTCCCCCGAGTCGGGAGTTGGTCGGAGCTGCCAAAACCGCTCTCGGTGCAGACCCCGAACCCGCCAAGCCCATCGCTAAAGACACCCTAGCCAGTGAGGCGGGCGCAGACTCCTGCCAAGCCAATAAGGCAACGGTGCACGAACCCTCGCACCACCCGGCCCTAGGGTGGATGATCGGCCTCGGGGCGATCGCCATCGTGGTGGCCGCCATTTTTGCCGGTGCCTACCTGCGTCCTTCTGACCCGCCACCAGCACCCCCTACCCAAGCCTCATAGGGCACCATAGATAAGTATTGCTGAGCCTTCCGCTACAGATGAATTGATAGTTGAGGTGGCTGACAAGGAAGGTGTTGTGCCGCTAAAATAGTGGTTGGCAAGCAATCTGTCTAAAACGACAATGACTGTATAGCAACCCCCTATTCATAAACAGTCAATCGTAGCCATTAGACTCGTTGTGTCAACGGCCAGTTTTTAGGAGAACACGAATGACAAAGCGTGATCATAGCAAAGTGTATAGCGTCACCTTGGTCAACGAAGCGAAGGGTCTGAACAAAACCATTCGCGTTCATGCCGATGAATACATCCTCGATGCGGCTGAAGCTCAGGGGGTTCCGCTGCCCTACTCCTGTCGCGCCGGTGCCTGTGTCAACTGTGCTGGGCGGATCCTGAAGGGTACCCTTGACCAATCCGATCACTCGTTTCTCAAAGAGAAAGAGCTACAAGCGGGCTTTGCGCTCCTGTGTGCGGCCTATCCCACCTCTGACTGCGTCATTTCAACACATGAAGAAGATAATTTACTCAACTTAACCTAACTTAATTTTTCTTTATTAGCTCGCCCTATTAGCGGCAAGTATCGGCAAAAGAAACTACTCATTTGTTGAAACGTTGCAACCCATTAACTTTTCTAAACTTTTCTTTCATAATCACGGCCTCACCACTTAATATAATCAACACATCATTATTCTTAAGAACACAGCCAAGTGATTGACTCAGGCAACGCCTTCGGTTAGGGCTTGGTGCTGGTCGTTGTACCTCGGTACAGCAGCAGGAGTAATGATAGTACACGCGGGCTGGTAACCATCGCAGCAGTACGCCTGAGTCGATGGTAAGACAGCAGTTTGGAGGTCGATATGATGACATCGGAGCGGGGGTTGAGTAATAGCCCAGAGCAGCCGTTTGTGGATGCGGTGCAGCCGGAGCGGCTCTTGCAGCAACTGGCCACCTCAGGGGGAACGGGGTGCTTTAAGCTAACGGCGCAGCAGCAGCACTGGTTTTTGTATCTCCACCAAGGGGCACTCATTTACGCGACCCATACGGTTGATCCGGGCGATCGCTTCGAGCGACACCTGCGGCGCTTAAGTCAGCAGGTACCGGCGTTGGATCGGGAGCTACGTGCCCACGTCCGGCAGCAGTGGGAGCTTGCCAATACCCCCACCCCTATTTATGAGTACGAAAGTGTGCGCTGGCTCCTCACGGAGGGCATCATTAACGCTGAGCAGTTTCGGGAATTGCTCGAGGGGCTAATTGTTGAGGTGCTCGAGTCCTTCCTGCACCTGAATAGAGGCCAGCACCAGTTGGTACCCTATTTGGATGTGCCCATTGTGACCCGTTTTGAGGTTGGGCGCTTGGTGGCCGCCTGCAAAGCCCATATTCGCCAGTGGTTGAGTTTGGGGCACAAAATTACCTCACCCTTTCAGCGTCCCTACTTCTTTAGTGGCGTACAGAGCACTTTAAGCCCAGAGCAAGAGCAACGGCTTGGCTCAATGCTGCGGGGGTTTAGCTTCCGCCACTTGGCCGTGCTGATGAATCAAAATGAAATTTCCCTTGTCCGCAGTCTGCTGCCCCTGATTGACAAGGGAGCCGTTGTGGTGCGGGAGCCGCAGCGCCCCTTTGATGTGCTGCCTGCCTTTGATGCCAGTCTATTACAGGAACTGGTGGTGCCCGAGGAGACGGAGGCTCAAGAACTCACCAGTGGCTTTTTTAGCACCCAAGCCCCCAATCGCACCTTTACGATTCTGTGCATTGACGATAGCCCCACCATGCTCAACGAAATTAAGCGGTTTTTGGCGGACGATGCCTTTCAAGTCATTGCCCTGAGTGATTCGGTGAAGGCTCTTATGGAAGTGATGCGCCTCAACCCTGATCTCATTTTGCTGGACGTGGGGATGCCCAACATTGATGGCTATAAGTTTTGTAAGGTGATTCGCAACCATGAGCGCTTTAAGACCCTCCCCATTATTATGGTGACGGGGAATACGGGGCTAATTGATCGGGCAAAGGCACGTCTTGTGGGTGCCACAGACTACATGACCAAGCCCTTTACCCAAGCGGAGCTACTGAAAATGGTGTTTCAGTACCTGACGTAGTCTTCCCTAGTGAGGGGTGACCCGACCACTGTATATTGGCGTTGATTGATGGTTTTTATTGATGTTTGGGAGGCGGCATGCGGACGGTTCTAGTTGTGGAAGATACTCCTTCAGAAATGGCTCTCATTACGTCTTTTTTGAAGGACAGCGGCTATACCGTTATTTCGGCAACGGATGCGAAGGAGGCTCTAGAAAAAATCACCCAGCATAAACCGGATGTGGTGGTCACCGATGTGGTGATGCCGGGGATGAGCGGCTTTGAACTTTGCCGGAGTCTCAAGAAAAATCCTGAAACCGAAAAATTACCCATTATTGTCTGCACCTCAAAAAATCAAGAGTTGGATCGCCTCTGGGCCATGAAGCAGGGGGCTGATGCCTACGTCACCAAGCCCTTTAATCGGGATGATCTGCTGCGGGCACTGAAGTCGGTGGTGGTTTAGCCATGGCTCAGGTAGTGGCCGATCGCAATGGTCTGGGGGGGCGCGATCGCCAGCAGGGGGATGCGTATCTGCGGCTCATGGTCCGCGATCGCCTGACCGCTTTGGTGCCCGTCACCGAGGCACAGCAGGTGATGGTGGTAGCTCCGCGGCAACTTACGGTGATGCCCAACCTGCCCTCGTTGGTCATGGGGCTGCTCAACTACCGTAACCGCGTGGTTTGGGTCATTGATCTGGGGCAGTTGTTGGGGCTAGAGCCGCTCAGTAGCGATTGCCCCTACTATACCGTGGCGCTCCTCCAGGCGGCAGAAAAACGCCTCGGCATTGCTGTGAGTGACGTGCGCGGTATTTTGCGCCTAGGGGCAGATAGCATTCAGTCGCCTGTGGGAACTGTGAATGCTGCCTTGGTGCCCTACCTCAAGGGTTGCTGCCTAGTCAACGCAGAGATGCTCCTTGTTTTGGATGCCCACGCGATCGCCACCGCCCCCCTCTGGTCTGCAAAACAACAAAAATAGTTCCTGTTGGTATCGGATAGGTGACCTCTCTGCCCTTAGGATGTGTGCCGTTAGGATGTGTGAACCATGACCACAACAAAACCGCCTGTAGATCTACCTGAACTGCCCCCCTCGGTTCTGAACTACCAATTGCCGCCGCTGCAAGAGGAGGCCAAACCACCGCAGCCCCCCCAGCCACAGCCAGAGCCACCCCGCAAACCAAACCGTTGGGGACTGCGGCCCAAGCTAATTACTGCCGCCGTAGCCTTGGCCACGTTGCCCATGGTGGGAGCCGGGTTCACCGCCAATGAAGTGGCGCGGCAGGAACTGAGTAAACAGGTGTTGCAGTTGCAGCAACAGGAAGCCAGCAGTGCCGCCCTACAGCTTGAAGGTTTCTTACGCGATCGCCGCGGTGATGTGCGAACCCTTGCCTCGCTCCTTAACGCCCGCTATAGCAGCGAACTGCAAGGGGGACAACGGCAACAGCTACAGGCCATCCTCGACCAGTTTTTAGAGGCCTATCCCGCCTACGACAGTGCCGGGATTATTGCCAACGATGGCCGCGGGACAGTCGTGGTTCAGTCCTCTGCCGGCAATCGCTTAGCCAATAACATTTTGCAGGAGCACCAGTACTTTAAGCTAGCGGTTCAAACCCGGGGATCGGTGGTCACCGTTGAGCCGACCCTTTCTCTGCCGGATCGCCCCATCGGCATGTTTTTGGCGGCACCGCTGATCAATCCCCAGACCAACCAAGTCCTTGCGGTGGTGCGGTTACGGGTGCCCCAAGGGAGTGTGAGTCAGTTTTTGCGCGCCTACAGCCAAGGGGAGAACCACGCCTTTTATCTGGTCGAGCCAAGCGGCACCATCTTTGTCTCCTCGCTGCCGAAATTGCAAGGTCAGCCCTTAGACAAGATATTTCCCAAGCTAGCGGGGCAGAAGGGGACAGCCGCCGCTGGTGCCCTGAGTGAAACCCGCCAGTCTGATGGCCAAGCTCAAATGCTCGGCTACACCAGTGTCTCCCAGCCCTTTTCCGCCATTATCCTCAGCACAGAGCGAGCCTACGCCCTCAAGCCCCTGCAAAATTTAACTTGGGCGCTCCTTTCGGGCATGGCCGTCACGGCGCTGGTGGCCACGGCAATTGCCGTCTATCTGAGCAACCGCGGCCTCAAACCCCTACTCCAAGCCATTCAGGCCGTCAAAAAAATTGGCCAAGGGGAACTGGATACCCGCATTCACGTACAGGGGGAAGACGAGCTAGCCACCCTCAGTGACACCATCAACAAAATGGCCAGCCAACTGCAAACCTCCTTGGAAGACGCTCAGGCAGCAGCCAGCCGCGCCCAGCAATTGCGCGACAGCGTTGTGCACCTGACGCAGCAGCAGGATCGGCAGCAGATTTTAGACAATCTCACCCAAGAAGGACGGCAATTACTCGGGTGCGATCGGGTCATTGTTTACGAATTTGACGCACACTACGTCGGTAAAGTGGTGGCCGAATCCGTGGCCGAGGGCTGGCCCAAAGCCCTGAATCAGGTGATTGATGATCCCTGCTTCCGTCAAAACTGGGTGAATGCCTACGTCAATGGTCGGGTGCAGGCCACCGCCGATACTTTCAATGCCAACCTGAGTGAGTGCCACCTGCAGCAGTTGGCTCCCCTGAAGGTGCGCGCCAATCTGGTGGTGCCCGTTTTGGTCGAGAAAAAATTGCTGGCTCTACTCATTGCCCACCAATGCGGCGAGCCACGTCAATGGCAGCCAGCGGAAATTGATGCCTTCTTGCAACTGGCAACGCAAGCGGGGTTAGTTCTAGAGCGGACAAAATTCCTTGAGCAGACCACCGCAGCGCAACAGGAGGCGGAACGCTTGGCGCGGGAGCAGCAGGAGCGCACCGAGCGGATTCAAATGCAGCTGATTAACCTCCTGAGTGAAGTAGAGGCGGCCTCCCAAGGGGATTTGACGGTACGGGCCGACATCACCGCGGATGAAATTGGCACCGTTGCTGACATCTTTAACTCGCTCATTGAGAGTCTGCGGGATGTGGTGGTGCAGGTGAAGGCCACCACCGCCAAGGTGAACAACGAGTTGGCAGAGGATGAAACGGCCATGAAACAGTTGGCGGACGAGTCCTTGCGCCAAGCCAAAAAAGTGAAACGGATGCTGGATGCGGTGGAGCAAATGTCCTCCTCGATTCAGTCGGTGGCCGACAGCGCCAACCAAGCGGCAGAGGTGGCGCGGCAAGCCTCAGAGCGTGCCCTCAGCAGTGGCGAAACCATGGATGAAACGGTGCAGAGTATTTTGCACCTGCGGGAAACCGTAGCCGAGACCGCCAAAAAAGTTAAGCGGCTCGGGGAATCCTCGCAACAGATTTCTAAGGTGATCTCGCTGATTAACCAAATTGCGCTGCAAACGAACCTATTGGCCATTAATGCCAGTATTGAGGCGGCACGGGCAGGGGAAGAAGGCCGTGGCTTTGCGGTGGTGGCCGAAGAGGTGGGTGAACTGGCGGCGAGATCGGCGGCAGCCACCCGTGAAATTGAGCAAATTGTGGACACCATTCAGCAGGAAACCAACGAAGTGGTACAGGCTATGGAAACCGGTACCGCCCAAGTGGTGGAAGGTACCCGCCTTGTGGAAGTGAGCAAGGCTAGTCTCGAGCAGATTGTCCAAGTGTCGCAGCAGATTGACGAGTTGGTGCAGTCCATTTCCCAGGCTACCGTTTCCCAGTCCCGTATCTCTAATACCGTCAATGTGTTAATGCAGGACATTGCCAAGGTGTCGGAGGGGATGTCTGCCACCTCGAAGGACATTTCGGAATCCCTGCAAGAGACCGTGAGTCTGGCGCAGGAGCTACAAACCTCGGTGAACATCTTCAAAGTCAGCCCTGAGGTGTAGCCATGCCGGAACTCGGCCCTGATGAGGCGGTGCGCCTACAGTTTCTGGACGAGGCTCAGGACTACCTGCAAACGATTGAGGCAGGGGTCTTAGACTTGAGTGGCAACCCCAATAGTGCCGTGATCGATGGGGTGCTGCGGGCGGCTCACTCGATTAAGGGGGGCGCAGCAATGATGGGCTTTGCCGTTCTCAGTGACCTAGCCCATCGCCTTGAGGATTTTTTCAAGGTGCTGCGATCGCGCCCCTGCAACGATGCCGAGACTCAGCACCTGCTGCTGCGGGCGGTGGATCAACTGCAAGCGGTGATTACCCTGAACCGCCAAGGGATAGAAGCAAATACCGGGTGGCTGCACAGCCAAGCAGACCCCATCTTTAATGAACTGCACGAGCGGCTAGGGGATCCACAGGCAGAGGATGAACTGTCGCTGTTGAGCGGTGATGATGGCCATGCCATGCGGGTGGTTCTCTTTGAGTCGGAGGTGGAAGCCTGCCTGCAACGTCTAGAAGCGGTGATTGAGGATCCAGAGCAGCCCTGCCTTAAGGAGGAGCTCGCGATCGCCAGCCAAGAGTTAGAAGGCTTGGGGCACATGCTAGAGCTACCCCAGTTTGCCCAGTTCTGTGCCTCCGTGAGCGATTACTTAGCACAACCTGACTGTGATATTCGGAACACTGCCCCCAACATTATCCAGCAGTGGCGACGCTGCCAAGCCCTTGTGCTGACAGGCCAACTCGAGGCGCTACCAACCGCACTGGTACTAGACCCGTCCCAAGATACAGAAGATCAAACGGTCGTTGATCTCCGCCTAGAGGATCTCGACCAAGAGCTTGGGGTTGAAGACTTTGCCAGCGCCGATGTCAGCAGCTTTTCCTTGGACGCTTTTGGCTCCTTTGAAGAGCCGTTGCAGGAGTCCCCCGCCCCACAAGCCACTGCGGTTGCCAGCCCTACCGCCAGAAACGGCCAAGACCCATCGGTTCCGAAAGACCTTAAAGACACGAAAGATATTAAAGACATTAAAGACATTAAAGATGCTAGGGAAATGACCGTGCGGGTGGCGGGACACCACCTTGACCTCCTCAGTGACTTGCTGGGGGAGTTGCTGATTGAGTGCAATGGCCTCGACCTCCAGCGGACACGGCTGCACAGCCTCCTCGATACCCTCAAGCAAAAGGTGCGCCTCCTAGAGCAGGCCAACTTTCGTCTACGCACTGAGTATGATCGCGTTAGCGGGACGGAGTCCTCTCGGCTGAGTCCCCACAGCCAGCACGGGTTTGACAGTCTCGAATTCGATCGCTACACCGATGTGCACCTGCTCTCGCAGGAGGTGATGGAGACGATTGTGCAAATTCAGGAAATTACCAGTGATCTTGACCTCAGCCTTGAGGATACAGAGCGTACAAGCCGTGACCTCAATCGCACGGCAAAGCAACTGCAAGTGCGTTTTACCCAAGTACGGATGCGCCCCTTTGCGGATTTGGCAGACCGCTATCCCCGCGTGATTCGGGAACTTTGTCGCGAGCATGGTAAAACCGTCAATCTGGTGATTGAAGGCCGTCACATTCTCATTGACCGCACCGTGCTGAGTGTGCTGGCGGATCCGCTGATGCACCTTGTCCGCAATGCGTTTGACCACGGGATTGAACCGCCATCGGAGCGGCAGGCGCTGGGTAAACCCCCTAGTGGCACTATTTTGCTCAAGGCGGCCTACCGGGGTAACCAAACCGTCATTACCGTCGCCGATGATGGTCGCGGCCTCAACCCCGAGAAAATTCGGCAGACCGCCAGTCGTCTGGGCGTACCCGCAGGCTGGCTGGCTACCGCTAGCGATCGCGACCTCTTGGAACTCATTTTTGAACCCGGCTTTTCCACCGCGCCTCAAGTGTCCAGTTTATCGGGGCGGGGAGTTGGCATGGACGTGGTGCGCACCAACCTCAAGCAAATTCGCGGTGATATTCACATCAACAGTACCCCAACCCAAGGGACAACCTTTACGATTACGATTCCCTACACCCTATCGGTGGTTCGGGTGCTGCTGGTGGAGGCCACCAATATGTTACTGGCGGTGCCGACGGAGGCAGTGGCGGAAATGGTACTAGCGGAACGCTATCCGCCCGTTGAAACCCTTGGCCACCCGCTCATTGACTGGGAGGGCTATATGGTGCCCCTTGTGGCGCTGGAGCACTACTTTCAGTTTTCTCGCCCCCATCGTGCCATTGAAGCGGAAGGCACCCCGATTATTAATCAACCAGCGCTGATGATTCTGGCTCAAGGGGATGCGGCTCTTGCCCTGAAGGTAGATCGCTACTGGGGCGAGCAGGAGGTTACCATCCGCCAAGTGGATAGTGACTTACCCTTACCCCACGGTTTTAGCGGCTGCACGATTTTGGGTAACGGTCGTATTGTGCCCTTACTAGATGCGATGGCGCTGTTAGATGAGGTGGAGGTGGGGCGCGATCGCCCCTTGGCTGCCGTTGAAGCGTTACCCCTCTCCAGTCAAGAGACCATTTTGGTAGTCGATGACTCCGTCAATGTGCGGCGGTTTCTGGCTAATACGCTGGAAAAAGCAGGTTACCACGTTGAGCAGGCCAAGGATGGCCAAGAGGCGATCGATAAATTAGAGGCGGGTTTGCAGGTCAATGCCGTGGTCTGTGATATTGAAATGCCCCGCCTCGACGGCTTTGGTGTCCTCGCCCAGATCAAACGCATTCCCCACTGTCAAGCGGTGCCCGTGACTATTCTCACCTCCCGCACCGGCCAAAAACACCGCCAGTTAGCGCAGCACCTCGGAGCCGCCGCCTACTTTAGTAAACCTTTCCGCGAGACCGAACTCCTTGAAACCCTTGCTCAGTTAATCCACCATGGTTCTTAAAGCCCGCCGCCGTCAGCGCCAGCAACCTGTTGTGATGGATCAGTTCTTGACGTTTTTTGTGCGTCAGGAACAGTTTGCTGTGCCCATGGATCAAGCCAATCGCGTCATTCCGCTCCCCCCCATTTATGGCGATCGCTCCGGTCGGGGTGTAGGACTCGTCACCCATGGCGATCGCGAAATTTTAGTCATTGACTTGGGTCGCTGCCTCTTTGCTGAACCACTCTCTGCAGCCGAGACCGAAAAACTCAAATTTCTGTTAATTTTGCAGCCCGACCTCGATGGCGAGTGGCTCGGCTTTCCGTTAATGGAACCACCCGTGATTGAGCGTATTCCCCGCGAACACATTCACCCCATTCCCAAAAATTATCTGCACTGGGGCAACATTCACCACGTCAGTGCCCTAATGGTCAGTAGCAGTAACGATCCCAATTTGCCCCCCATTTTTATTGTGGATGTGCCACGGGTGCTGGCCTCGCTCCAGACCCTCCAAACCCCTTGAGGGTATGCCTCAAGCAAGGCAATCGGCGGGGTTCAACTGTTCGAGAACCGAGGCTAACACCTGCTCCCAGTGGGGTAACGGTGCCCCTAACACCGCCGTGAGTTTCTCGCAGTTCAGGGTGGAAAAGGCCGGGCGCTTGGCCGGTGTGGGATAGTGGCTGCTGGGAATGGCTTCTAGGGTTGCGGTAGGGTAGCCCCGAGCCTCTAGATGATCAAAAATTTTGCGGGCAAAACCATACCAACTGGTGCTCCCTTGGGGCGTAAGGTGATACAGTCCTGTCACTCCCTGCTGAATCAGTTGATAGGTGGTGTGGGCAATGAAGCCAGCAGCCGTAGGCGTGCCGATTTGATCCGCCACAACCCTCACCAATGGACGGGTTTGGGCAAGGCGTACCATGGTTCGCAAGAAATTTTTGCCGCGGACATCATACACCCAACTGGTACGCAACATCAGGTAATTGGCATTGACTTGGGCGATCGCCTGCTCCCCGAGCCACTTGCTGTAACCGTAGGCGTTAATGGGAGCCGTGGCATCCGTTTCGCGGTAGGGTACCGCCTGCTGGCCGTCAAAGACGTAGTCTGTTGAATAGTGCACCAGTAGGCCACCCAAGTCAGCCATTGTTTCCGCCAAGACCTTCACCGCGGTGGCATTAATCCGCTCCGCTTGGGCTGGCTCCTGCTCCGCTTGATCAACGGCGGTGTAGGCCGCTGCATTGATCAGCACATCCGGACAATAGCGGCGCAATACAGGGGCGATCGCGTCTAGATCCGCCATGTCTAAGGTAACCTCTGTTCCTTGGCGGGCGACGGGAATGACGGTGACCTGCGGCGGCGCTTGCCGCACCAACTGCCAGCCCACCTGCCCCATGGCACCCAAAATCAGGATCCGCATCACACCCCCTAGGAAAAAAGGGGAACAGCGGCAAAGGGCTTGCCCTGCTGATCCTTGGCAGAGAGCAAGGGGGCAGCGCTCAGGGGCCAGTCAATGGCAACGGTGGGATCATTCCACAGCAGCGTATATTCATCCCCTGGGTTGTAATAATCTGTGGCCTTGTAGAGCACCTGAGCCGTGGGGGACTTCACCCAAAAGCCGTGGGCAAACCCCGGCGGAATCCACAGTTGCTGGTGGGTTTGGGCATTGAGCCACACCCCCACCCACTGACCACAGGTTGAGGAAAACTGCCGCAGGTCCACCGCCACATCAAAAATCTCACCTTCAATGACCCGAATGAGCTTCCCTTGGGGCTGCTGGTGCTGGTAGTGCAACCCCCGCAAGACCCCCTGCTGCGAGGCGGAGTGATTATCCTGGACAAAGGTCACCTCTAAGCCGGTGGCCGCCATAAACGCCCGCTGATTAAAACTTTCCAAGAAAAATCCCCGCTGATCCCGAAAGATCTGAGGTTCTAACAATAACACGTCGGGAATCGTCAGGGGCTGTACCTTAAGCATAAGACCCCCCTGTGGCCTCGGCCCACACCTGTAGCAGGTATTGACCATAGCTACTCTTGCGCAGAGGTTGCGCCAATGCGTAAAGCTGATCGGGCGTGATATATCCTTGCATGAGGGCAATTTCCTCTAAACAGGCAATTTTAACCCCTTGGCGCTCTTCCAAGGTACGAATAAAGCTGCTGGCCTGCTGTAACAGGTCGTGGGTACCTGTATCGAGCCACGCATAGCCCCGCCCCAACAACTCTACCTTGAGATCCCCCTGTTGCAAGTACAAGCGGTTCAGGTCGGTAATTTCTAGTTCCCCACGGGCGGAGGGTTGCAGTTGTGCCGCCAGATCACAAACGCGCCCATCGTAGAAATAGATGCCCGGAACCGCATAGTTGGACTTGGGCACGGCCGGTTTTTCGGTAATATCTAAGACGTTGCCGCTCCCATCAAATTCAATGACCCCGTACTGCTCGGGATGGGCAACGCGATAGCCAAAAATCAAGGCACCGTGGGTCAGTTGCGCCGCTCGCTGTAATTTGTCTGAAAGATCATGGCCGTAGAGGAGGTTATCCCCAAGGGTGAGGCACACCGGAGACCCCCGGAGAAAGTCCCGCCCCAGTAAAAAGGCTTCGGCCAAGCCATTGGGTTGGGGTTGGACACAATAGCTGAGGGATAGCCCCCACTGCTCACCGGTGCCTAGGAGTTTTTCAAAGAGGTAGAGGTGTTCCGGGGTGGAAATAATCAGAATGTCACGGATCCCCGCCAGCATCAAAATGGAGAGGGGGTAGTAAATCATCGGCTTGTCGTAGATGGGCATCAGTTGCTTACTAACGACTTGGGTGAGGGGATACAGCCGCGTCCCAGAGCCGCCCGCCAGAATAATCCCTTTCACTAGGATGCCCTCAAAACACTGCCGTAGTTGGTGGCCAGCCATGCACTGTAGTCTGCCGTGCGTACCGCCTGTACCCAATCTTGGTGGGTGAGGTACCACTCCACGGTTTTGGCGAGGCCGCTGCTAAAGGTTTCCTGCGGCTGCCAACCCAGTTCCCGCTGAATTTTACTGGCATCAATGGCATAGCGGCGGTCATGGCCGGGGCGATCGCTGACAAACGTAATTAAGCTGTGGTAGCTAAACTGGGCTTGAGGAACTCGCCGTTGCAGCAAGTCACAGAGGGTTTGCACCACCTCCAGATTGGTTTTTTCGCAATTCCCACCAATATTGTAGGTTTCCCCCAGTTGCCCCCTTTGCCATACCGTGTAAACCGCACGGCAGTGATCTTCAACGTAGAGCCAATCCCGCACGTTCTGACCATCGCCATAGATCGGCAGGGGCTGCTGTGCCAAGGCTTGGCAGATCATTAGGGGAATCAGCTTCTCTGGAAATTGGTAGGGGCCGTAGTTATTGGAGCAGTTGGTGGTCAGCGTGGGTAGGCCATAGGTGTGGTGGTAGGCTCGGACAAGGTGATCGGAGGCCGCTTTAGAGGCAGCGTAGGGACTGTTGGGGGCATAGGGTGTATCTTCCCGAAAGGGCGGATCGGTCGGGTTCAGGCTGCCATAGACTTCATCGGTGGAAATGTGAATAAACCGGAAGCGCTCTTGCGCCTGGCTCGGTAGCTGTTGCCAGTAAGCTTTAACTTCCTCAAGCAAGTTAGCCGTGCCGACGACATTGGTTTGAATAAAATCTTGGGGGCTGTTGATGGAGCGATCCACATGGCTCTCGGCGGCAAAATGGATTACCGCATCCGGTTGAAAGGTCTGCAACAGGTCTGCCACGAGGGGGCGATCGCCCACATCCCCCTGAACAAATTGGTAGTTGGGGTACTGCTGTAGCATGGCCAGTGTGCCCGCATGGCAAGCATAGGTCATCTTATCGAGGTTCAGCACCGTCCCCCACCCTTCTGTCAGTGCGAGGCGAACAAAATTGGCACCAATAAACCCACCACCACCGGTCACAAGAAACTTGATCATCAACACCTCCGTGAACCCCCGCTCAGCCGGAACGGGAAGGATACCATAGCCGCCTAAGGGCTACTAAGTACAAGTAAGTACAAATACACTACCAAGATTCGTCGCAGTGCCCCAAGTGTAGCCGCTGCACCGGCACGATTCTTACAGCAGTTTGCATCACTCTGGGGAATAGGGCGGTCAATACAACGCTTGGGCTTAAGCCATGCTTGCACGGTATTCTTGCTAACCTCATAAGGGCGAGCCAGTTGGCAAATTTCATAGGCACGAACCACTCATTCTCTCAGGATTGCAGTTTAATGACTGGTTGGCACACCCCTGACGAAATGAGAAAGCCTCTTGATGAATTGAAAAAAAGGATGTATCTTCTTTGCAGAAACAGGCAGAAGGTAACCTTATGCTCACTAAAGTTCAGAAATGGGGCAACAGTCTTGCCCTGCGAATTCCTAAAGCCTTTGCCATTGAAGCTCAATTGGAAAACGATTCTCTGGTTGAAATAAGCATTGTCCAAGGCAAAATTATTGTCACGCCAGTTGCAGCATCCAGTTGGACGCTTGATGAATTGCTTGCCGGTATCACCAAAGACAATCTTCACACTGAAGTCGATACGGGCTTTGCCGTAGGCAACGAAGTTTGGTGAATCTATGGCGTATATTCCTGATAGCGGCGACATCCTATGGATTATGTTCAACCCACAAGCAGGGCATAGACCAGCATTGGTTTTGTCTCCAAAGGCGTATAACGGGAAAGTTGGGTTAGCCTTGCTTTGCCCAATTACAAACCAAGTCAAAGGCTATCCATTTGAAGTTTTGATACCTGAAGGCTTGGAAATCAAAGGCGCAATCTTATCGGATCAGGTAAAGAGTCTTGACTGGAAAGCAAGGAATGCAAAGTTTAGTTGTAAACTGCCGTCCGAAAATTTCAATAAAGTTATCAAAAAATTAAGCACCTTAATTTGTGAGCAACTTCAAAACATGTGAAGTCTTAAGGTCAAGGTCAAAGGCGTGCCACCAAAGTATGCACTTGACGGGTGGGATTCTGCGGCATTTTCGGACGTTTTTCTACACTCAAGCAGAATCCTGATCGATCCAATCAAATCGCTGACGATGCACAATGCGCTGTAGTTTATTAAGGTTCTAGAGCATGTGAAAATATTCAACATTCATCCAAGTCTGTGGGGTTATCACATTTTTAGCGACAAGACAAACATTGCCAGAGTAACATTTAACATTTGGCGCTCTGGCGGCAAGGTCATTATCCAGAACAACCCGAAAAAAACCTTGAGGATCGTGGGCAAAGGGTTTCCTATCCTGAATCGCTACGAGCTGCAACAGGGTAACACCTGTGTGGCAACCATGATGTTAAAAATACTTCCCCTGCCGCCATCCCAAATTCTGGAGTGCGATCGCCAGGTGTACGTATGGCAAAACTCCCGTATCCTTCACAACAATCAGGAGATTGGGTTGGTGAAGATCCGATACGTGTCTCCATGGCTTTGGTCAAAGATAGAGGTTGAGTTACCCGAAACCCTACCCCTAACGCTTCAGTTAGTTGTACTGTGGCATTTGTTGTATGGTCGCAAGGGCAGGAGTGAGTAGCCTATCAAGGAAGGTTGCCTAGGCTGGTTTGCAGTTGCAGCGCAAGGGAGCGATCGCAATCAATACAAAGAATGCCTGACTGGCGCGATGGGGGTTGAATACACCACAGGAGGGTGACGCTACCCGGCGGCAATTGATCTGGCGCGGGGCAGGTTGCCGTTAACCAAAGCAGCGGGTCAATGGGGTAGTTGGGAATCTCAGGTCGCGGTTGGATCTCTGCCAAGGTGCGCAGCACCGCTGTTTTACCGCGCACAATGCCTGTGGCAGCGCTCCAGAACTGCACGGGAATTTGTTGCTGCTGACTATAGACGTAAAGGCTGGCAGCGGCAATCACCGCCTGTTCAAAATCATCATCCTGCCAGTGGGGGCGGGTATCAAGGGCAATGGTGATGGCATTCCCCCCACTGAAGGTGTCAAACTCCCGTACCCGCAGTTCGCCATAGCGGGCACTGGTGCGCCAATGCACCAAGCGGAGGGGATCACCCCAGCGGTAGGGGCGCAGAGAGCGGGTAATCCCCTCTTGGGCAACGTGGAGATGGTGCTGGCGATCGCGCCAGTCTTGGGATAACTCCTGTCCCAGTTGATCAAGTAGGGGACAGCGTTGCAACGGCAGCACTTGCGGATAGACCACCAGTTGAGTGGGCACCGACATCTGCCGCTGGCACCAAAATAACCCCAGAGGTGAGGCCGTTCGCACCGATACCTGCTGCCAAGTGTAAACGCCGCGGCGTTGGGGGGTCAGTTCGTACTGCCAGCAATAGGTATCGCGGGGCAAAATTTCGGCAATGGCCTGCTGGGGATGCTCCCCTTGAATGGGTGACCAGAGGGCGCGGGGCAGCCGATCCCATACCTGAAGGCCACTGCGCAGGCTACTGGTCGCATTGGTTACCAACAGGGATAGCCGCAGGCGATCGCCCGCATACACTGGTTCCACTGCCCCCCGTTCCAACACTAACCCCCGCAGGTGTCGGGGTGGTAAAATCGCAGCTACCACCAGCAGCCCCAAGATCAGCCCGGTAATCACGTACAGCCAGCCCGCCATGGAGTTGACCGCTGCCGCAAATAAGAAAATATTCAGCCCCAACAAGAGCAGTCCCGCATAGGCCGGTGTGACCCAGCGGCGCTCTAAAAATTGATTCAGGCGACGCAGCCAAGGCATTGCCGTCCCTTTGCCTCTTAAGGGCGGGACTCTGCGGCCAACAGGGATGGAAATGAACGGCACAGCACCTGCTGTAGGGCTTGCCGGAAATCCCCCTTCACCAGTGCCGGATCAAACCGCTGCACTAGCTCCCCCCGCTCAAAAAACAGGAGTGTTGGCAAGCTTGTGAGTTGAAAATGACGACTCAGGGCAAAATGCTCATCGGCATTGATTCTCAGAATTTGCAGTCGCTGCGGCAACGACTGCTCCAGTTGATCCAACAGGGGATCAATCAGACGACACAATCCACACCACGGTGCCCAAAAATGCACAATTACCGGCACGGAGGCACTGCGCATCTGGCGATGAAAGCTTTCAATACTCAAGGTGGTCTGAATAGGGTTCACGTTATTATCTCGGCTTGTCTTGGGATCATGGTAGCAGTCAGCGGCAGTTTTGCAGCAAGTTCCCCACGGGATCGTCAGGGTCGCCCGCTGGCGTAGGATCAAGATCGTTGGCGTGCTGGATTATAGTGAATCAACCATGACCCCCTCTCCCCCCTCTAAACCCACCTTCTGGCAAACCCTCCAGCCCATCCTTCTGCGAGAGGCCATCGTGTTGTTAGAGGGGATCACCCATCTCCTCAGCCAAGCGGCCAGCCAACTCAAGACCACGGCCACTCGCCAGCAGATCCCCTCCGAGCAGTTAGCCCCCGAACACTCGTGGCTTGGGCGACTCACCCCATGGTTACAGCGTTGTGCTACCCTCTGGTGGCAGGCTATGGGGTGGCTGCAACAGCGCTTGCCCGGTAATCTGAGGGATCGCACCAACCGTACCACCCTGTCAGCGATCGCCTTGGTGGCACTACTCCTTCTTGTGTGGCTCAATCCGCTAAGTTGGTTTCAGCCGCCGCAGCACCCTAGCCGTCCACGGCCACAAGCCACCAGTAGCATCTTAGTTCAGCCGCGCCCCTCGCCAGTGGCGACACCCCAACCCACATCAATACCACCAACACCCATCACCACGCCACCGCCATCACCCATACCCACACCAACGGTGCCTGTGTTCCCGACCAGCGATACCGCCACGGTTCGGCAGCAACTGTTGGCCACCTGCGATCGCTACAGCAATGCCCTTGATCCCACCCTCACCCTCAATCCCAGCGAACAGCGTCTCGAACTAATGCTGGCGCGGGGCTGGTACGATCTCAGCCCGGCAACCCAAGATCAACTGGCGCAGACCCTTTGGCAGCAGACCCACGATCTCGGCTATAGGACTGTGGTGATTACGGATACCCAAGGTGAACTGTTGGTGCGCGACCCCATTGTTGGCGAGAACGCCATTGTGGTGCGCCGCAAGCTACCCTAGAAACTACAGAGTGTCGCTTGTCCCTCATCCCTTGGATAGCCCCATGATGGATACCAGCCTTTCCCCCGAAAAGCGCAAAGCCCTTGATCTTGCGCTTTCCCAAATTGAGCGCAGTTTTGGCAAGGGCAGCATTATGCGCCTTGGTGATGCCACCCGCATGAAGGTGGAAACCACCTCCACAGGGGCACTGACCCTTGACTTAGCCTTGGGGGGGGGCTTACCCAAAGGGCGAGTGATTGAAATCTATGGCCCAGAAAGCTCCGGTAAAACCACCCTAGCCCTGCACGCCGTCGCAGAAGTCCAAAAATCCGGTGGCGTGGCCGCCTTTGTCGATGCTGAACACGCCCTCGACCCCACCTACGCTGCCGCCCTTGGGGTTGACATTGAAAACCTGTTGGTGGCGCAGCCGGATACGGGCGAAGCAGCTCTAGAAATTGTTGATCAACTGGTGCGCTCCACTGCCGTTGATGTGGTGGTGGTGGACTCGGTGGCGGCGCTGGTCCCCCGTGCTGAAATTGAAGGGGATATGGGTGATAGTCATGTGGGCTTGCAGGCGCGCTTAATGAGCCAAGCGCTGCGCAAAATTACCGGTAATATCGGCAAAACCGGCTGTACGGTGATCTTTTTGAACCAACTGCGGCAAAAAATTGGCATTACCTACGGCAACCCGGAGACAACCACCGGCGGGACAGCCCTCAAGTTTTATGCCTCCGTGCGCCTAGACATCCGCCGCATTCAAACCCTGAAAAAGGGCACCGAGGAATTTGGCATCCGCGCCAAAGTGAAGGTGGCCAAAAATAAAGTTGCACCGCCGTTCCGCATTGCCGAATTTGACATTATCTTTGGCAAGGGCATTTCTAATCTGGGTTGTATTTTAGATATGGCGGAAGAGACCGGCATTATTACCCGTAAAGGGGCATGGTACTCCTACAACGGCGAAAACCTCGCCCAAGGTCGCGACAACACCATCAAATACATGGAAGAGAATCCCGCCTTTGCCCAAGAGGTGGATCAACGGGTGCGGCAGAAACTAGAGCAGGGAGTGGCGGTATCTGCCAATACGGTTGTTCATCCTCACGAGGAGGTGGCGGAGGAGTAGCAGCGATCGCCCGTGAGGGGCTGGCTCAACAGGAGCTTTTCTTCTCCCCAGACGGTGGTACTTTGCCCGAGCACCACAAAGCCACAGCGCTGGTACAACTGCCGGGCGGCGGTATTTTTAGCCAAGACGTGCAGGTAGAGGGAAGTGTAGTTCGATGCGGCCACACTCCTAGCCACGGTGCGAAGCAATTGTTGGCCAATGCCTTGACGGCGGTAGTCTGGATGCACCGCCAAGTTGGAGAGGTAGGGCTGGAGCGTGCCGTTAATCTGGCGTAGGTCTAGCTCAACACTGCCAACACACAGGGGCACTGCTGTGGTGGTGATGGCCAACCAGCAGCGATGATGGGGGCTACAACTGCGCCAGCGATCGCGCAGATCCTGCTCGATGCCCAGTTGGACCATACGCCGCCAAAGAGCGTGCCAGCCATTGCCGGGATGGAAGCTCAGGGCAACCAGCAGCGCCACACTCGGTATATCTGCCGGGTTGGCCAACCGAATCTCTACCATATTCAAGGTTGAGGCAGGGCAGATTGTTCGGGCTGCAACTGGCTCAGGAGTGACTGCAACGGGGGTTTGGCCAAGAGGGTTTGGGTATCGGCCACGAGGCGATCGCCCCACAAATTCTCCCGCTGAAACTCCACTGTGCCGTAGCGACTGTCGAGACGTAGGGCTTCCTCCGCCAGCTTGAGTGCCGCCGCTTCATTCCCCAACTGTAGCAGTGCCGTGGCCAAGGCCAGCTTCGGTTCACTGGCTTTGGGGTCAATCTCGGCTGCCTGCTCCCAATTCCGCGCCGCCTGCCGAATATTACCCTGTTCGTAAAGGATAAGGCCAATGTTGGTGTAGGCCGGCCAAAAGCGTTTGTCGTTACGCAACGAACGGCGATACTGGGCAATGGCGCGATCCAGTTGCCCCAACTTCAGGTAGGCATTCCCTAAATTAAACCACTCTTCCGTGGCATCGGGCTTGAGGGCTAATCCTTGCTCAATCACCCGCACCGAGGCGGCGTAGTGCCCTTGGCGAAAATGGGCTGACCCCAAATTAAAATAGGCACCCGGATTTTTATCGTTGAGTTTAATCGAGCGCTCAAGGGCTCCTATGGCCTGTTGGGGTTCATCAACCGTGAGGTAAAGACCCCCCAGCAATGCCCAAATTTCGTGGGATTGGGGGGCTAACTGTACCGCCAGTTGGGCACGAACCAGTGCCTCTTGAAACTGCTGAAACTGCGCCAACTGCAGCGCCTCTTGCGCCACAATGAAGCCGTTTTGCTCCATCTCTTGGGCGTTCAGTTCAAGGGTACGGGGCAGCACCACCTGTGCCGTTGCCGCACCGCCGCACAGGAAGAGCACACTGAGACCAAGGGCAAGACGAGCAAACGTTATGGACACGGCAGACCTTCTTGGGGGGTACGTCTCTTTAGTGTGCCACAGGCAACCCCTCAATTGAAGGTTTCCTTGAGTACCGTGCGCGCCGCCAGATGATTGCGCGTGGTGGTTAAAATTTCTGCTTCCCGCCGCAGGCGATCGTAGGTGGACTGTAACTCCAGCAAACTCTGCTGTTCCTGAGCCACACCCCGAAAATTACTGGCAATCCAGTAGGACAACTCTAGGGCGGTGGTCGGCACATCCGGCGGTAACTCAATGGCCTGATCCGTCAGCTTGGCCGAAAGCCGCACCACATCCTCCAGTAGTTGACGCACTTCTAGGGCAAGGGGGCGCAGGTCAAGACTGGTGGGTTCGTCGTCTATCCACTCCACCAACCCGACACGATAGGGTTTTTCCCGCTTGTAATCTAAGATGCGAAAGCGTTGCTGCCCCAACGAATCAATGAGCATACGGTCGTCGGGCAAGCGCTCGTAGCGACGCACTTCGGCACAGCAGCCCACGGTGGCAGGGCGACCCGTTTGGGGGTTCCACATTACAATCCCAAAGCGGCGATCGCCCTCGAGGATAGTGTTCATCATAATTCGATAGCGAAATTCAAAGATGTGGAGGGGTAGGGGCCGCCCCGGAAAGAGAACCACATCCGGCAGTGGGAAGATGGGCAATTCGCGAACAGCAATGGACGAAAAGGCCATGATGACAGTGAACAGATGTCAGTGCCTCTATCGTACCCTACTTTTAGGGGTCAGAGGATGCGGAACCGGGGACTTGAACCCCGAAGTCCTTGCGGACACTAGAACCTGAATCTAGCGCGTCTACCAATTCCGCCAGTTCCGCAGGCGTATCACAGTGGTCAGCGATCTTTCATCATCTTTGATAGGGGGGGTATCTGTCAACCTATTGTTGCGAATTTTGTTGCGAATCACCGCGAAAGGTCATGAAAAAGGTTTGGCCATCAAGCTGACCGTTGGCCGTGAGGCTAAGAATGCTTTGATTGACACCATAGCGAACATTGACAATACCACTGGCATCTGCCATGCCCGAGCTACGCAGGTGAATATCCAGTGTGTAAGCATCTTTCTGAGCGAGAGTACCACCAAAGGATATCAAGCGGCCATCGGCTAAGCGCACGGACATATCCACCTCATCTTGGGCATCCATGACAATGCTAATAAACGTTACGCCGGTGTTAGAACGGCCGGCCAAACCAAAAACCCCTGTACCGTTCTGGGCATAGAAGGTGGTGATTGGGGTGGTCATGGCCTCCTGCACAGATGGCGGTGGCAGGCTGGCGATCGCGCTGCTGGCCAATCCTAAGGCAGCACTAAGAATCAATTCGGTGTATTGCATGGGGAAAAAATGCCCTAACGCTCCAAGAGCCAAGACGCTGGCTATCTCGCAAAAGTTACTTAGGATTGCAAGTCTGCTAGGGAATACCCCAAGGTGTGGAGCATCCGCCGCAGCAGCGGCAGGCTCAAGCCAATTACATTACTGGGGGTGCCGACAATTTTTTCGACAAACGCGCCACCACGGCCATCCAGGGCAAAACAGCCAGCGCAGGCGAGGGGTTCCCCCGAGGCAACGTAGTCGGCAATTTCCGCATCACTGACGGCGGCAAACACCACCTCTGTTGACTCCACCTCAACACAGGTTTGCCCCTTAGCCACATCCACGAGGGCATGGCCGGTTAAGAGGTGGCCGGTTTGTCCCCGCATTTGCTGCCAGCGGGCGATCGCCATGGCCGCCGAAGCAGGTTTACCATAGACCTCCCCCTTAAGAACCAGCACAGAGTCACACCCCAGAACCAGTGCTGGCGGGGGATAGGCTTGAGCCACAATCTCTGCTTTGGCCCGAGCTAACAGGCGTACCAGTTCCGTGGGCGTTGTTGCCTGAATCACCGATTCATCAAAGTGACTAGGCTGAACGATTGGGTCGATACCGATCTGCTGCAGCAGTTGGCGGCGGGCAGGGGAGGCAGAGGCCAGCACAAAGGGCAGCATTGCTGTTGAATTTGGCATTTTGCATTCTCTAGGTTACGCTAGCCTAGGGGGAAAGTGCCTGTCAAGTCGGGCTGTCGGCGCTGCCCCAGACCATCGGGCACAAATACTTATGCGGTGGGAGTGTCCGCGCCGTATGGGTAGTATTAATCTTGGCAGGATCTTGAGGTAACGCAAGGAGTTTGTACAGAATTGCCTATGCTAAAGCTCTACGGTGGCGCCAGAACCCGTGCTGCAATTGTGCGTTGGTATTTAGAGGAACTGAACCTTCCCTACGAATTTGTGCTGCTGGATCTGCAAGCGGGGGAGCACCGTCAGCCTGCTTTTTTAGAACTCAACCCCATGGGCAAAGTGCCGGTGATTGTCGATGGTGATCTGGTGCTGTGGGAGTCGGGCGCTATTTTGCTCTATTTAGCCCAACAGCACGGCCGCCTGCCCGCCGATGCCGCGCAGGCGGCCAAGGTTTATCAGTGGGTGCTGTTTGCCAACTCAACCCTCTCGCAAGCTATGTTTCCGCCCGAAACTCGCGATCGCCAACTTCCTCGGTTGCTCACCGGTCTAGACACGGCGCTCCAGAACAAGGATTACATTTTAGGGGCTGAGTTCTCAGTGGCCGATGTGGCGTTGGGATCCGTCTTGGCCTATCTGCAAATGCTCTTTGACGTAGATTTGAGTCCCTATCCAGCAGTTGCTAGCTATATAGAGCGGTTGCGATTGCGGCCAGCGTTTCAAAAAGGTTTACAGGGAGCCGGTGCATGAACGTGATCTTTCGGGAAATTGATCCGTTTGATCTGTGGATTTGGGTGGAGCTTGTGGATCCCCCCACCACCATTGAGCAGCAATACCTCGAAGAAGTGTTTAATTCGTGGTTTTTCTTGGGTAAACTGGGCGGCTTTAATGCCGAGAACCTGCAAGTACAGGAAACAGGCTTAGACTTAAGCCACCTAGAGTACAATACGACCCAAGCGGATAGCTCTCTGATGGCAGTCATGCACAATATGGGAGAGTTTGAGTACAACGGCAACTGGGCGCGCTGTTGGTTTGATCTGGGTACCAGTGATGCCCTTGCCTTGGATGTACTCATCAATGCCCTCACTCAGTTTAGTGACGATTACGTTCCAATTGCCAACCTTGTGATTGGTGGTGACCATCCCGAGTGGCCGATCGCCACCAGTGAGCAGCGGGAGGTGATTCAGCAGTCGGCGTGGAACTAGCGGCGCGGCAAGCGGCATTCAAGGCTCTCACAGCCATTAGTCAGGGTGCCTATGCCGATGTGGCCCTAGAAAAGGTACTGGCCACCGCTGACCTACAACGGAGCGATCGCGCCCTTGTGACCGAGTTGGTCTATGGCACGGTACGGCGGCAGCGCACCCTCGACACGCTGATTACCGGGTTTTGTCGCCACACGCCACCACTGCCTCTGCGGTTAATTTTGCGGCTAGGACTCTATCAACTGCGGTATCTGGATCAGGTACCCGCCCATGCGGCGGTAGATACCAGTGTCCGTCTGGCTAAAGCGGTGGGCTTGGCGGGGCTGGCCGCCCTAGTGAACGGGGTACTGCGGCGCTATGCTCGGGCAATAGAGGATCCGCTGATACCCCTAATTGCGGCGCTCCCCCCTGTGGCACAACTGGGTTGTTCCTTTAGTTTCCCCGATGAACTGATTGAGCGTTGGCTGGAGCAACTGAGCCTTGAGGAGTGCCAAGCCCTCTGTGCTTGGTTTAACCGGCCACCGCGGCTGGATCTACGGGTCAATCCACTGCGCAGCGATCGCCCCCGCTTAATCCAAGCCTTTGCAGCCGCGGGCTATGACCTGACCCCCATCCCTCACTTACCCCAAGGGCTGACCCTCGATCACTGTGGCGTGCCCATGGGGGCATTGCCCCACTACGCCGATGGCCACTGGTCGGTGCAGGATCGGGCGGCCCAGTGGGTGGCTCATTTGCTCGACCCCCAACCGAATGACGTGGTGATTGATGCCTGTGCGGCTCCGGGGGGTAAAACCACCCATATTGCCGAGCGAATGCACAATCAAGGGCGGGTCATGGCCTGCGATCGCACCCTCGGTCGCCTGCGTAAACTGCGCCAGAATCGCGATCGTCTGGGCTTAAGCTGTATTGAAATCTACACCCTCGATAGCGCCACCGCCCAAGACTTCAACAGCGTAGGCGATCGCGTCCTTTTGGATGTGCCCTGTTCCGGTACCGGCACGCTGCACCGCCATGCGGATGCCCGCTGGCAACTCGTTGCTAAACGACTAGAGACACTCATTCCCCTACAAGCCCAACTGCTCACCAATGTCTCTCGCTGGGTTAAGCCCAATGGCGTTCTCGTGTATGCCACCTGTAGCCTAGAGCCAGCAGAAAACGAGGGGCAGATTCAGCACTTCCTCCGCCACCACCCAGAATGGTGCATCGACCCACCCAATCCTACATTGCCCCTTGCCCAATGGGCAGCTCCCCAAGGTTGGATAACGGTGTGGCCGCAGCGTCATGACATGGATGGCTTTTTTATGGTGCGGTTGCGGCGGCGCGATAGCCAAGGAGCAGCGTAACCACGAGTAACATCCCCACCCCCATGACACCCGCAATCGGGTTGCCACTAATGCCCGTCACCCACTCCGGCATTACCCCCGTATAGCTCACTAAGTCCCCCACCTTCACCCCAAAATAGGCCCAGACCAGCCCCCCATGGAACCCCATGGGAAACCCCAAGCGACGGCCAAAGACCCATTTCCCCAAGCCCAGCGTGAGACCCAGAACCACTAAGCCAAAAAAGCGCGGCCAAGTGGCGCGGATCACCTCCGGTGGGTGCAGGTAGTGCAGCACCGCAAAAATGATCCCATTGAGACCGAGGGCAAACCACGGCTGATACTCTAGCTCCAACTCCTGCAGCAGCCAGCCGCGAAACAGCAGTTCCTCGGCAAACCCCACGCCAATGCCGGTGGCCAAGCCCTCCACCAGTAATATGCCAAGTTGATCCGGTGCCCCTTGCCACTGCACCCAACCTAACAGCCCTTCAATGAAGAACAGCAGTGCCACCAGGCCAACCCCCAGCAGCCAGCCCCAAAGGGCATCGCGGCCAAATTGCCAGCCCCCCTGCAAGCCGTAAAACCCTAGGGGCGATCGCTGCTGATGAACCCGCTGTCCCCAAACCCTTAGCAGGAAAATGAAAATGAGGTACAGCAGCCCCATATTGACAAAGCTCGCTGTCCCCCCCTCGCCCCACAAAAAGAAAATCGTTAGACCAATGGGCAACCAGAGGACGACCAGCGTTAGGGCAAAACTGAAGAGGCGCACCCACAAGGGGCGGCGGATCATGTACCGCCAAACGTTATTCAGTGGGTTCAATGGTGCTCGTCAGCCCTGCCATTTTCAGGCCTTCACAGTAGAATTCAGCGTGTTCAAGGGCACAGGTAATCACTAAGGCAACCCCTGTCAGGTGCGCCTCCATCATAATGTCCACCGCTTGGGGTTGGGTCAAACTGGGCACCGTTTTCAGCAAGACCTCGACAACGTACTCCATTGAGTTCACATTGTCGTTGTGCAGCAGCACACGATAGCGGGGTGCCAACTTGCGAACGGTTGCCGGTTTTTCAATGGTTTGTACTGACATTGGCTACCATGCCTCCATTCTGGGTGGCATCAATCGGTAAATATGCTTAAGATTTTAGCAAATCCTCATCGCTTCACCCGCGGCTACTCGGGGCGCAGCAAGGGAAAGGCAATGACATCCCGAATGCTAGGGGAGTCAGTCAAGAGCATCACTAGGCGATCGATACCAATCCCGAGGCCGCCGGTGGGGGGCATCCCGTACTCTAGGGCCGTTAAAAAGTCTTCATCTACGCTATGGGCTTCCAGATCCCCTGCTGCCTTGCGTACCGCTTGTGCCTCCAGCCGTTGCCGCTGATCCAGTGGATCCGTAAGTTCCGAAAAACTGTTGGCGTGCTCACGCCCGACAATAAATAGCTCAAACCGCTCCACAAGACCGGGTTTGTGGCGATGGGGTTTGGCCAAGGGCGAAATTTCCACCGGATAGTCAAGGACAAATGTGGGCTGAATGAGAATCGGCTCCACTTTTTGCTCAAATACTTCGTTCAATATGCGGCCTATGGTGTCGCACTGCTCCAGATCCGTGACCCCGACTGCTTGGGCAGCCGCTTTTGCTGACTCTAGCTCCTCGAACTGAGCAAACTCTAGGCCGGTCACCTTGGCCACCACCTCGTGCATCGTGACCCGCTGCCAAGGGGGGGTGAGGTCAATGGTTTCCCCTTGATAGGTCAGGGTGAGGGTACCGAGTACCTGCTGCGCCGCCGTCGTAATAATGGCTTCGGTCAAGGCCATCATGTCGGTGTAGTCGGCGTAGGCTTGATACACCTCAATCGAGGTAAATTCAGGATTATGCTTGGTGGAAATCCCCTCATTACGGAAGATGCGCCCCAGTTCAAAAACCTTCTCAAAGCCACCCACAATCAGCCGCTTCAGGTGCAACTCTGTGGCAATCCGCAGATACAGGGGCATCTCTAAGGTGTTGTGATAGGTAATGAACGGGCGAGCTTCGGCGCCCCCCGCTTCCGCTTGCAGGACGGGGGTTTCAATTTCAATAAACCCTTGCTCGTTCAGGTATTGGCGGATGGCGGCAGTCATCAGGGCACGTTTGCGAAAGGTGTCCCGCACTTGGGGATTCACAATCAGATCCACGTAGCGCTGGCGATAGCGTTTTTCCACATCCGTGAGGCCATGCCACTTGTCGGGTAAGGGCAGCAGTGCTTTGGTGAGCAGGCTATAGCGCTCAACCACTACCGACAGTTCGCCCTTTTCCGTGCGCTTCAGAGTTCCCTCGGCTCCCAGAATGTCCCCCACATCCGTAAGCTGCTTGAGGTCAGCAAAGGCGGTCTCCCCCATGGCGGTGCTGATGGTCTGCTTATCCAGATAAAGCTGAATGCTGCCGCTGTCGTCTTGGAGGGTAAAAAATGCCAGCTTGCCAAACACCCGCCGTGCCATAATCCGGCCTGCCACGCTGACGCGATCGCCCACGCATTCACCCGCGGCAAGATCGGCGTACTTGTGCTGAAGAGTTGCAGCGGTATGGGTTCGTTCCCAGCGGTAGGCGTAGGGGTTAAGCCCCCGCTGCTGGAGTGTGGCGGCTTTTGCCATCCGCGTTGCCCGAATTTCTGCCCCCGTTGCCCCGACCTCGGCCATAGATGTAATGATGCTCCACGATTAGCAAACCTTAACCTTATCATTGTACGCTCTGGAAAAAACCAGCAACGGCCAGTAAAGGGGATCGAGTACAGTGGATGCTAACGCAACAGAAGAACTGGAACAGACTACACAAACTACTATGACATCCGCCAAGTCCAGTCGTCGCAAAGCTTCAGACCCCATCGACCTCAACGCGCCCCAGTACTATTTCAACCGTTCCCTAAGCTGGTTGGAGTTTAACAAGCGCGTGCTGCACGAAGCTTACGATCCGCGAACCCCATTACTGGAGCGGCTGAAGTTCATGGCCATTTTCAGCACGAACCTCGATGAATTTTTTATGGTGCGGGTGGCCGGTCTGCAACAGCAGGTAGAAAGTGGCATCCTGCAGGGGGGCGCTGATGGGATGCCGCCTGCGGAGCAGCTGCAGGCAGTGCGCCAAGTGCTGATGCCCATTGTGACGGAGCAACACCGCTATTTTGACCAAGAGTTGCGATCGCTCCTTGCCAAGGAAGCCATTTTTCTCAAGCGTTTCCCGGAATTAGAGCCCCAACAGCAGAACTACCTCAACCATTACTTTCAGGCTCAAGTGTTTCCGGTGCTCACCCCCTTAGCGGTGGATCCGGCTCACCCCTTTCCCTATATTTCGAGCCTAAGCCTCAATTTGGCCGTACTCATTCGAGACCCCGATTCAGGCCAAGAGCGGCTAGCGCGGGTCAAAGTGCCCAATCGATTTCCCCGCTTTATTCCCTTACCGGAGCACCTGCACACCTCCCCGGCCCACTGGGTGGGCGTCCCCTTAGAAGAGATTATTGCCCATAATCTCCACACCCTCTTTCCGGGGATGGACGTTCAGTCCTATTTTGCCTTTCGCATTACCCGCAGCGCCGACCTAGAACTGGAAACCGATAAGGCGGATGATTTGCTCATTGCCATTGAGCAGGAAATTCGCAAACGGCGGTTTGGTTCAGTAGTGCGCCTTGAAGTGCAGCAGGGTATGCCACCGCTGCTCAAGCAAACGCTGATGGAGGAAATGGATCTCGACGAGATTGATGTCTATGAACTCGACGGGCTGTTGTGCCTCAACGATCTCTTTTCGTTTATGAGCTTGCCACTGCCCCAATACAAGGATGTGGAGTGGCAGCCGCAAGTGCCGCCGAGTTTTCAGCGGGTCGATGAGCGGGAATCCCTATTTGACACCAGCAGTGAACTGACAACCCTAGGCACGGATTACTGGGAAGCCACCGCCAATGAGCTATTTAGCTTAATTCGCGAGCGGGATCTGGTGGTGCACCACCCCTACCACTCCTTTGCGGCAACGGTGCAGCGGTTTATTACCCTTGCGGCTCATGACCCCCAGGTGCTGGCCATTAAAATGACCCTCTACCGCACCTCAGGAGACTCCCCCATTGTCAGTGCCCTGATTAAGGCGGCGGAAAATGGCAAACAGGTGGCGGTGCTGGTGGAACTAAAGGCGCGCTTCGATGAGGAGAACAATATCCTCTGGGCACGGAAGCTGGAAAAAGTGGGCGTTCATGTGGTCTATGGGGTGCCCGGCCTCAAGACCCACACCAAAACCGTGTTGGTGGTGCGCCAAGAAGCGGGGCACATTCGCCGTTACGTCCACATTGGCACGGGTAACTACAATCCAAAAACGGCTGGTCTTTACGAAGACTTAGGCTTGTTCTCCTGCCGTGAAGAGTTAGGCGCAGATTTAACGGAACTGTTTAATGTTTTGACGGGTTACTCGCGGCAGCGAGACTATCGTCAACTCCTAGTGGCACCGGTCACGATGCGGGAGCGGATGATGGCGCTCATTCACCGCGAGGCGGAACACTGCCGCAATGGGCTGCCTGGCCGGATCATTGCCAAGATGAATGCCATTACCGATACCCAAGTGATTCGAGCGCTGTACGAAGCCTCCCAAGCGGGGGTAGAAATTGATCTGATTATTCGTGGCATGTGTTGCCTACGCCCGGGGGTGGCGGGGGTGAGCGATCGCATTCGGGTCATCAGTATTATTGGCCGATTTTTGGAGCACTCGCGCATTTTCTATTTTGCTAACAATGGTGAGCCAGAGTACTTTATTGGCAGTGCCGACTGGCGATCGCGCAACTTAGATCGGCGGGTAGAGGCCATTACCCCCATTCTTGAACCCACCATTCAGCAGGAATTGCACAGCCTACTGGAGATTATGCTGGCGGACAATCGCCAAGCGTGGGAACTGCAACCCGATGGCAATGGCAGCTACCACCAACGCCAACCCACTCCGGGTGAGCCAGAGCGGGGCACCCACGCGGTATTGATGGCGCGCACCTTAAAGGAACTGCAAGCCATGGATGGCTCTGGGTATCAGGCGGAAGGGGTGGGTTCATAGCCTTTGGCCATGGCACGAAATTCAGGACAGTGCTCTAGTAGCTCCGTATAGGTTCCCATGGCGGCCACCTTGCCATTGGCCATGAAGTACAGGCGATCGCAATTCATCACGGTACTGAGGCGGTGGGCAATCATGATGATGGTTTTCTCGCCACTCAGGGCTTGAATGGCATCCATCACCCCCGCTTCCGTTTGGTTATCGAGGGCAGCGGTCGCCTCATCCATAATTAGCACCGATGGATTGTGGTAGAGGGCACGGGCAATGCCAATCCGCTGGCGTTGTCCCCCCGAAAGACGCACCCCCCGCTCGCCAACAACCGTATCCAACCCTTGGGGTAACCCGGCCACAAAGCTGGAGAGTTGTGCCGCCTTCACTGCTGCTAGGAGCGCCGCCTCGTCAATTGCCTCATCCGCAAGGCCAAAAGCAATGTTGCGGCGCAGCGTATCGTCCGATAAATAAATGGTTTGGGGAATATAGCCAATCTGCTGCTGCCAGTGTCGCAGGTTAGTGTAAATGCTCACACCATCAACGCAAATATCCCCCTGGGAAGGTTCTAGGAGTCCTAAAATAACATCCACAATCGTCGTTTTACCGGCCCCAGAAGACCCAACAAAACCGACCATCTCCCCCTGTTTAATCGTTAAGGACACACCATCGAGAGCCGGACGGTGGCTGTTAGGGTAGGTGTAGTGAATATCAATCAGTTCAAGGCGATCGCCAAAGGGTTGGCTCACCGTCTCCTTCTGGGTTAAAACCGGTGCTGTAAATCTGCGCGCCTCAAGAATATCGTCATAGACCACATCCACAGCCGCAGAGTAGAAAATGGCACTATTCAAGCTATTCATCAGGCGGGTTGCTGAGGGAAGCAAGCGAAACGCTGCTGCCGCAAAGAGGGAAATCAGCGGTAACACCTGGGCTATCGAGCCGCGCTGCACCAAGGTCAAGATAATAATCAAAACAATAGCCGTGACGGCAAGGGTTTCAAAATAGGAACGTGGCAGTTGGTTAATAAAACTCAAGAAAAAATTTGCTTTTCGATCTTCAATCAAATTTTCCTCGTAGGCATCCAAAAAAACTTGTTCGCGTCCCAGGATTTTAACTTCCTTGATGCCCCCTAAACCCTGATTAATCGATTGAACAACTTTTTGCTCGTAGTAAACACGTTTGCTGCCGATTTCCCTTAACTTCCTGCGAAAGACTTTGAAAAAGAGGTAGCTTAGAATCGCCAGAGATGTAATAACAATCACAGAGATAAAAGGATTTGTTAAGATGATTACCGTAAAAATAGATAGAATAATTAATAACTCTGAGGAAATAATTAATAATGGCAGTAGATACAGATTAAATACATTATTAATTTCTGACTTGGCATTTTGAATGAGCTTCGCTGTATTATTTTGCAGGTGAAATGTATAGGGTTTGAATAAATAACTGCGGAGTAATAGTACTGAAAATTTCCGCTGCTTTTCATTCAAAAACTTAAATTGAATATAATTACTGCCAGCAATAAATAAATTTTTGAGGATGTACAACACGGCAAACCCAATGCTGAGAATCAGTAACCATTCGTACTCTTCGCGATCGCTCAAGGGGAGGCTGCTTTGTCGCCAAAATAGGAGATTGTTTAAGCGTTCTGGCTTTTCAATAATGGCCATGAAGGGGAGAACAAGCCCCACACCGATCGCCTCCCAAAGGCTGCCCAGCAGCATTAAAAAACCAATGCCTACGAGTTGCGCGCGATCGCCCCGGTCGAGTAATCGCCAAGTTTTACCAAGAGAGCGCAGGGCAGGATGTCTCAACATTGAGCCAATAGGCCTAACAAAACAACGTACTGATTCTAAGACACCACGAGCCTTAAAACCATGGCACCCCGCAACCGATACAGTGAAGTGTCATTGCAGTAACAGCCAAATGCAGCGGAAATGCGCCATCATAGGCACTGAGTGTGGTTCTACTGTCATTCATGGATGTGTCCTCCCCGTCTTCTGCGCCTGTTAAGCCGCCCCAATCGCACCAGCGTCGCCGCGTCTTCCGGATTGTCCGAATTGGCCTAGGAGTAACCCTCATTGGTTTAGCCGTTTACTTACTGTGGTGGCGACAGCGGAATGTTGTCAGCCGTGTGGGGTACCTAAACGGGACGGTCATTAATCTCTACGCGACCATTCCCGGCACCCTGACCCTTGATCCACTCCGTCCGGGGGAGGCGCTGACCGCGGGTACCGAGATCGGCATCATCCGTAACGATCGCAACCCCCAGTTAGAAACCGATCACCAAAATTTAGAAACCCGTTTACAGGTTGCCCTCACCCAGCAGCAAGCCCTCGAACGCAAGCGCGCCAGTCGTCAAGCCCTCATTCAAGACCTCGATCGCTACCAGCAAAGCCAGCGGTGGCTAGAAATTCGCTACAGCCAAGAGGCGGTGCAGCGTAGCCTTGGCGAACTGCGGCAAGCCCAAGAAGCCCTTGCCATTGCCCGTATTGAAGCAGACCGCTACAGCAGTTTAGTGGAATCGGGCGCCGTCGCCCGCCAACTGGCCGATGAGGCCGTCTCCCGTGCCCAACAGGCCGCCAAAATTGTCGAGAGCCGCCAAGCAGAACTACGGCGACACCAAACGGCGCTGCAGGCGGCACGCCAAGGGCTGCAACTGGATGCCTCCCGCACCTTTAGTTTTCCCCAAATTCGCCTAATTGATTTGCAGCTAGAGCTGGTAGATATCGAAGTGGAGCAGCTTGAGGTTGCAACCACCATTGCGGAACTGCGGCGGGAAATTGCCAACATTAATCAGCAGTTGCAGTTGCAACGGATCGCGGCCATTACCGTACCCACGTCAAGTGTGGTCTGGTCGGTGATTCACAAAACAGGCTCTCTTGGCATTCCCCTCACAGCAGGGGATCCCATTCTTGAACTATTGGATTGCGAGGATGTTTGGGCAACGGCGTTAGTGTCCGAGCGGGATAATGCGCGGCTGCGGGTAGGGGCACCAGCCACTGTGCGGTTGCTCGATGGCAGCGATCGCCGCATTACGGGCTACGTGCGCGCCATTCGTGGTGGCCCGGGCAAAGTGGAAGTGGGGCAAAATATTGCCGTGCCTCCTCCTGACTTGGTGCGCAATGAATTGGCCGTTGATGTGCAACTGGATACCTTACCCCCCGAACTCAGCGCCCAGAATTTTTGTGGGGTGGGTCAAAGCGTTGAAGTTGTTTTTGGCTCCTGAAGATGATGCGGAAATCAGCGACGGTCGAAGATTGGTTTCTTATCTTAGCCGGAGCCTCCCTGCTGGCGGTGCTGCTGCTGCAACTGGACTGGCAGAACCTCTGGCCGAATGTGGTCGGGCTTTGGCACAGTGGTCAGGCCTTCTTCCGGCCCGAAGGCACCACCCTAGAAGCCCTCCTGCTACCGGCCTTTGTGTGGCTGGCGGTCACGTTTTTGCTCAAAGAGCTATGCCCCAAGCCCACCTTCTGGTCGCGGTTGATTGTGAGTGTTGGCATTGCCCTGCTGGGGATTCGCTACGAGCTATGGCGGTTCTTTGGCAGCTTGAATCTAGATGATCCGCTCAATGGCACGATCTCGGTGGCACTGTTTTTAGCCGAGTTGCTGACGGTCACCAATACCGTAGCCTTTTTCTTCCACTGTATTTTTTCAATTGATCGCACCCCAGAAGCCGATCGCCTCAGCCAAGCGGTCATTCAGGGGGAGTACCTGCCGTGGGTGGATGTCATTTTACCCACCTACAACGAGGGGGTCGATATTTTGCGGCGATCGGTGATTGCCTGCCAGGCCATGGACTATCCCCACAAGCGTATTTATTTACTGGATGACACGCGGCGACCAGCGGTGCGTGCCCTCGCGGCAGAGTTGGGCTGTGAGTATCGGGATCGCCCCGATAACCGCCACGCCAAAGCGGGCAACATTAACCATGCCCTCCCCAGCCTCAGTGGTGAACTGATTGCCGTATTTGATGCCGACTTCATGCCCACCCGCAACTTCCTAACCCGTACCGTCGGCTTCTTCCAAGATCCGAAAACCGCCATGGTACAAACCCCGCAGCACTTTTTCAATGAAGACCCGGTGGCGGTCAACCTCGGCCTAGAGGGCATCCTAAATAATGAGCAAACCCTCTTCTTTCGTTTTATCCAGCCCAGTCGCGATTATTTTGACTCGGTGGTGTGCTGTGGCACCTGTTTTGTGATCCGCCGCTCAGCCCTAGACGAAATTGGCGGTATTCCCACCGATAGCATTACCGAGGACTACATGACCACCATCAAGCTGCAAACCCTTGGTTATCGGGTCAAGTACCTCAACGAAGCCCTAGCCGCAGGAATGTCACCGGAGACCATTAGCGCCTACATTAACCAACGGCTGCGCTGGGGACAAGGGACACTGCAAATGCTGTTTTTGGGGGGGAACTTTCTGACTGCGCCCAATCTGGGCTTTTTGCAACGGCTCTCCCACTCCCTGAGTATTATCTACTGGTTTCTGTCAATTCCACGGGTGCTCTTTTTGGTGGTGCCCCTCGCCTTTTTAATTTTTGGCTTGGCACCGCTGCGCGCTACTGTCAACGAAATTCTCTATTTTTATTTTCCCTACTACCTCGGTAACATCATGGCTTTTTCATGGCTCACCGAGGGGCGGCGATCGGCCTTTTGGTCGGATGTGTATGAAACCATTATTTGTTTTCCAATGGCGTTGACCGTCCTGCGAACGCTGATTAGCCCGGGTGGCAAAACCTTTAAGGTGACCCCCAAAGGCGTAGTGGATCCCCACCGCATTAATATCAATTGGCCGTTGATTCGGCCTCTGTTGATTGTTGCCGTTCTCACGATTTTGGGGCTACTCTATCGCAGTTCCAGCTTGCAGGATACGATTGTTAACCCCGACAGTTTGGCGGTTAATATCATTTGGTCGGTGTATAACCTTGCCCTACTGCTGGTGTGTATGCTGGTGGCTATTGATGTGCCCCAGCGCCGTTTTACGCGGTTCCTACGGCGTGAGCCTTGTGAGTTATGCCTCAGTGGCGATCGATATACCGGCCATACCCTTGATATATCTGAAGAGGGGGCACGGCTCATGTTGCAACACTACACACCCTCTTCTGGCAAAACGCAGGCAATAGGTACCTACAGTGGCCAGTTTCGCCTTAGTCCTCCAAGTGAGTTAGCGGATCTGTGGCTGGCGGTTGAACTGCGCTGGCACGATCACGAGCAATTAGTGGCGCTACAACAGGGGGGCGATCGCCCCGTGGATGTGCGTATTCGCTTTGTGGAGCTATCCTTGGCGGAGCAACGTCGTTTGATTGCCTATCTTTACTGCCAACCCGGTCAATGGGATGAAATTCGCGTCCCTGAAATTAAAACGGCATGGGCCATGCTACAAGCCGTCCTGCGCCTGCATCCTCTGGCGGAAAGCCGCTAGCGGTTAAGAATCCCCAGAAGATTCTGAATGGCCATACTGGTGGCGCGAATGGCCGCGTGGATGTGGGGACTCTTTGGCTCGACCTGAAGCAGATAGGCAAGGCTAGATTGTAGGTAGGTCAAGGCCATTTGAATGTTGGGATCAATGTGCTGATAGGCCTGGGGCGGATAGTTTTCGGCGTAGTTAGGATGGGGATAGCCCACAGAGTGCTCGTAGTTTTGCGCCGGATACCCTTGGGAATACTCGTAGCCGGGTTGGGGATAACCCACAGAGTGCTCGTAGTTTTGTGCCGGATACCCTTGGGAATACTCGTAGCCGGGTTGGGGATAACCCACAGAGTGCTCGTAATTTTGCGCCGGATACCCTTGGGAATACTCGTAGCCGGGTTGGGGGTAGCCCACGGATTGCTCGTAGTTTTGCGCCGGATACCCTTGGGAGTAGTCGGCTGGGGTGGCCGTGGCAGCCGCGGGGACGGGCGGAGTCGCAATGACAGACTGCTCCTCGCTTTCTGCGGCGGCAGGTGTGGCTTCAGGTGTTGGTTGTAGCACGGTACTATCCTCAGGGGGAGTCTCAAGAATTTGGGTGGGAACGCTATCCACTTGGGGCATCCGCTCGCCCACCTTATAGCTGGTGATTTGGCTGGGGCTTTCTTCGCTCTCGCTTTTCTCTTTTTTCAGCCAGACGACAAAGTCGGAGGCACTGTAGGTGGCTTCGCCGCCAAGGGTACGCACAGAGATAAAGCCATTAGCCGCATTCACGCTCTGGATGGGGTACCACGTGCCGCGATAAAGAATCATCGCATCCATGCCGAGAGAGTTACCGCCACTGAGAGCCGTGCGCCGTTTACCCCGCGCCCAGCGATCTTTCCAGAGGACACCGCCTTCAGTGTATTGCAGCACATAGCCTTCGGGAATGGTTCGGGGTTCATAGCGCAAAAAGCCCGCCGACTGGGAAAGCCCCACTTGAAAGACGTTATACCCCACCATGACTTCTTCGAGCAGGGGGCGATAGGGGGAGGAGTCCCGCACTTCAATGGCCAAATTGGCACAATCGGTTTTTATCCGAGCCACAATGCCATCTTTATAGGAAATAAGCTGCACCTCATCAAAGCTTTTCTCCACCCGCAGATGCCGATTTGAGAGCATTCGCGAATTTTTCTGCAGTAGGTCTTTAATAAATTGTTCGATAAGTTCGCGATCGCCCATAATCTTGCATTGAGTAACGGCGGAAGCACTGCCAAAGCAGAGGGCATAGCGTGGACGTGTGGGTTCTTAAATTATACTCGCCATTGATTTGTTCCTTGCGATGGCATCGGCTATGCAACCTCTGATGTCGGGAATAGCAGTTTTGCATAGCAAAGGGATGGGCATCCTCAGGCCTTTCTGGTTAACGGAGCAAGCCGGAAACATCCTCCCACTCGATAAATCGCTATGCTATAGAGTAGCTGAACTTGTGACTTTAGTTAGAAATAATTCGCAACTAAAGCCGTGGCGACGTACAATTTTTCGTGGAACACGCCTTTGGCCGTCTGGAGCCAAAAACCTCTAACAGACAAGCCTAAGAGAACACATTTATAGCTTTACCGTAGCCACCCACGAGAGGGCAGCACAACCGTAAATTTACCGATAAATTTATTGAATTTGCTGAATTTGCTGGGCAAAATAGGCTTGTAATTGCCGCAATGCTTGGCCGCGGTGACTGATCTGTTGCTTTTGGTCGCTAGACAGTTCAGCAAAGGTGCGCTGCTGACTGGGAAGCCAAAAAATCGGATCGTAGCCAAAGCCGCCGTCACCTCGGGGGGTGTTGAGGATTTCGCCGTGGCAGCGACCTTCGGTGGTGACCGCAATGGTGCCGTCGGGGCGGGCAAGGGCAATGACGCAGATAAACTCCGCCGCGCGATCGCTCACCCCCTCAAGTTCCCTAAGCAGACGTTCAATACGTTCCTGATCCGTTGCCCCGTAGCGGGCAGAGTACAGACCCGGCGCGCCGTTGAGAGCGTGTACTGCCAGCCCGGAGTCATCAGCAAGTGCCCAGTGCCCTAAGCGTTGGGCAGCGGTACTGGCCTTTAGGCAGGCATTCCCACAGAAGGAATCGGCGGTTTCAGGAATCTCCAGATCGGCGGGCAGGGGAACCACCGCCCCCACCCAGTTCTGCAAAAATGCTTGAAACTCTTTAATTTTGCCCTTGTTATGGCTGGCAAGAACGACTGTATCTAGTATCGGCACGCTCACTCCCTAAAACGTCCTAACGTCGCTGAAAGTGAATATGATTTTGGCGTAAACTCACATCATAATTTTGCAGGAAATCTTGCCCTAGCAGCCCCAAGGTCATCTCAGGCCCAGCGATCGCCACCGGCATCCGGTTGCGGTGCAGCCCGGCCACACTCAGGGACTGCACATAGACGATTGGCAGGACCACTGGGCCATTCGCCGTGTGAAACGTTAAGTTATCAATCACTTGGGCAGGGGTAATCCCCAAGGCTCGCGCCATGGGTCGGGTAATCACCGTCATGCTGGCACCGGAATCAACCATCATGTCAAAGCGCAACCGCTGGTTAAAAGTTACTTGAATTACTGGAATACCATTTTGACGCCGCACGATGGGAGCAATGCCACTGGGAGCAGTCAGGACGGCGGTACTCCCCCTAGGGGCGGTTCGGGGGAGGTGTTGCAGGCGCACTAATTCTTGGCGGTAACTGCGCAGCGCACTCGCTTGCTGCGGGTTGGCCTGGATCATCTGGTCAATAATCGCAATGGCTGTTGCCCAGTCTTGGTTGGCGATCGCCCGCTGCAACGGCTCCGGTAGCGGCATTGCATAAACACTGGTGGCGAGCAACACGCCTAAAAGGCCACCCCAGAGTCGGTGCCAGTACATTCGTTGTTGCCAGCACATCACGGTTGAGTCCTACTGTTAATTACCCACTATAGCCAACCCAAGGCAGGCCGCGTCTCACCCGAACCCAGCGAGGATAGGCAAAAAAAAGACCAGCAAACTACTGGTCATTCAGTCCAATGATTTTTGTCTCAGAAAGAAAGTAACGGTGAGGGCGATTGAGCAACTTAAGGTGCTGCTGTTACTCCCTTTCTACTTTCATCATAGGGGAATCAGAGTCACAAAAATTCACATATAAAATCTTTAGGTATTTTTACTTAAATTGATAATGGGGAATAATCAATCTCCCCTAGCGTCCGCCAACGGTAATGGCATCCACTTTAATGTGGGGCTGGCCAACGGTGACGTAGATGCTGCCGCTGACAGAACCACAAAAGCCGGGGGCTAAGGCTAAATCATTGGCGGACATTGAAATTCGCTGCATGATCTGCTGGGCATCACCAATCAGAGTTGCCCCCTTGAGGGGTTGTTTAATTTGACCCCCTTCAATCCAGTAGGCTTCATCGACGGCAAAGTTAAATTGTCCGGTGGCGCCCACACTACCGCCCCCCATCCGCTTGCAGTAAATACCGCGATCCACCGAGGCAATGAGATCTGCCACGCTGTAGTCACCGGCGGCAATATAGGTGTTGCGCATCCGTGAGGCGGCGGCGTAAGTGTAGCTTTGACGACGACCGCTACCCGTGCGGGGGTGACCGGTGCGTATCGAGCCAGCGCGATCGCTGAGGAAATTTTTAAGGATACCGTTTTCAATCAGCAGCGTCCGTTGGGCGGGCATCCCTTCATCATCCATGGCAATGCTGCCAAAGGCTCCTTCTGAAATGCCTTCATCCCATGCCGTCAAGTTTTCGTGGGCAATTTTTTCACCTTTTTGGTGGGCGAAAGGGGTGGTGCCCCGCTCAATTTGGGTGGTTTCTAGGAGGTGGCCACAGGCTTCATGAAAGATCACGCCACCAAACTGATTCGCCATGATCACCGGATACGTACCCGACTCGACGTAGTTGGCGTAGAGCATGTTACCGGCTGCTTCGGCAACGGTTTCTGCTAAGGTGTTGTAGTCCCACTGGCGCAGAAAGTTGGGGTTGCCGGTATCGCCACTGCGCTCACCAATGGAGGCGCGATGCTCGCCGTCGGCACAGAGTACAGAAGCGACGGCGGATTGGGTCAGGCGAATATCACGGGCAAAGGTGCCATTGCTGGCTGCGACTAGGACTTCCTGCCAGTCACGAAAATAACTTAAGCGGCGGGATTGCAGGTGGCTTGTGGTCTGCTGGAGGCGATCGCTTCCGGCGAGAAGAACTTCCGCAACTTCTGCAATTGAGCTACAGTTTTGCCGCCAGCGTTCCTTTTCCCCTTGACCGTAATCCCGTAGCAGTTCCAGATGAATTTCCGGCACGTAGGCTTGAGCACTGGGCAGCAGCAGCCCCATCAGGCCGAGGGCTTTTTCAAGGGCAGACCGCAAGCCCTGAAAACTCAAGTCGTTGGTGCTCACGTAACAGTCGCTGGTGCCCCGAAACACGCGAATCCCCGCCCCCAAACTCAGGCGCGGCGAGACACTGGTGAGGCGATCGTCTTCCACCAACGCGCCGAGGTAATGGTTCCGCTCTAGAAAAAATTCCACCAGATCGGCTCCCGCTGCCCGCCCGAGGCCAAGCAGCGTTGACAGAGGCAACTCCCACGATGCGTCGAAGCGATCGCCTTCGGGGGTGTAACTCAACTGGGCAAGATCCGCAGAACGAAGAAGCGTGGCTGGCATTGTTAACAATTGCTTAACATACCCTCCACTATAGCAAATTGGAGCAAATTGGCCTGCGGGCTGCTTACCCGGCGGCGTTAGCGAAAAACGAGAGGTGATAGAGGGTATCCTTAGCGGGATGAGCCTGCACCTCTTGGAGGACAACGGTTCCCTGCCACGACAGTTCCGGCACAGAGAGGGCAATTGGTGTTTTTTGCACCCGCGCATCCCGCACCAGAAATTCAGCGGCACGGGTATCCACCACCAGCGCCACAGACTCACTGCCGTTATGGCCATAGAGCACAGCGGGGGTTTGCCCGGCGCGCCGCAGGGCATTAGGTTTACTATTTTCGGGGCGCACGTGACCTTCAATGGCTAATGAACGGGACATAATCACACTCCGGAGGGTTCTTTAGGATAAAACAGGGTGGACTTGGGTGCCATCATCGTTGAGGAGTGCCCGCTTCGGACCGTGAATCGGATCCTCGACAATGATGGTTTGGCTGCGCTCTGCTCCCAACGAAACAATGGCGATGGGAACCGACATAATTTCAGCCAAAAACTTCAGATAGTTCAGCGCCGCCTTAGGTAAGTCATCCAAGGAGCGGCAGTGACTCGTGGACTGCTGCCACCCGGGCAAGGTTTCGTAGATGGGGCGGCAGCGGGCAAATTTTGCGGCATTACTGGGGAAGTGTTCGCAGCGATCGCCGTCAATGTCGTAGGCAACGCACACCTTAATTTCCGGCAGTTCATCCAACACATCTAGCTTTGTAATGGCTAAACAGTCGAGGCCATTGATGCGCACCGCATAGCGACCAATAACGGCATCAAACCAGCCGCAACGCCGGGGTCGTCCGGTGGTTGTACCAAATTCGGCGCCACGTTTGCCCAGCAGTTCGCCAATGTCGTTCACCAACTCGGTGGGGAAAGGTCCTTCGCCAACGCGGGTGGTATAGGCCTTGGCCACGCCAATGACGCGGTCGATAATCGTCGGGCCAATCCCCGCTCCCACACAGGCACCCCCCGCCACCGGATTTGAGGAGGTGACGTAGGGATAGGTACCATGGTCAAGGTCGAGCAGTGTCCCCTGTGCCCCTTCAAACAAAATGTTGCGCTTGCGCCGGATGGCATCATCAATACACAGAGACCCATCGACAATATGGGATTTTAAGCGCTGGCCGTAGTCGAGGTACTCCTCAATAATGGGCTGTGGCTCAAGCGGCTCAAGGCCGTAAAGCTTCTCAAGGATTAAGTTCTTTTGGGCGATCGCCCACTCGAGTTTACTGGTGAGTTGCTCCGCATCCAGCAAATCCAGCATCCGCAAGCCGGTACGCTCGGACTTATCGGCATAGGTCGGGCCAATACCACGACCGGTGGTGCCAATGCGGCGTGAGCCGCGCCGTTCTTCGGCGGCAATATCCAGTTGCCGATGGTAAGGCATGGTTACATGGGCCGTCTCGGCAATGAGTAAATTGTGGGTGGCCACGCCAAGTCGCTCAAGCTGCTCAATTTCTTCGAGGAGAACCTTGGGATCCACAACCGTGCCCGCGCCAATGATGCACTGGGTGTCGGGATAGAGAATGCCGGACGGGATCAGGTGTAGCTTGAGGGTTTGGTCATTAACCACAATGGTATGACCCGCATTGACCCCCCCCTGATAGCGCACCACCACATCGGCAGACTTACTCAGGAGATCGGTAATTTTTCCCTTACCTTCATCGCCCCACTGGGCACCAACAACAACGACGTTTGCCAAGTGATTTTCTTAACTCATTAATTAACACAATCATCCATTATATCCCCTAGGACAAGAGGACACAAGAGCGCGATCCCGCAATTTTGCCGCACTCCCTAGCTGACCCGAGGCGATCGTGCTACCATAGACGATGCTTCAGATATGCCGATGTAGCTCAGTGGTAGAGCACTCGATTCGTAATCGAGCGGTCGTGAGTTCGAATCTCATCATCGGCTTCATGCGCTACTGTGTTGCAGCTGGCGATAGGCTTCCATCAGGGCGATCGCCACACAGGCTGAGAGGTTTAAGCTGCGCACGGCGGGCTGCCACATGGGAATTTTCAGATAGGCATCGCAGGTGTCTAGCACGGTTGGGGGGAGGCCATCCGGTTCACTGCCAAAGACCAGCCAGTCGCTGTCAACAAACTGAAAATCCCAGTAGGGGGTTGTCGCCGCGGGTTCAAAGGCCACCAGCCGCCCAGAGGGATGGCGGGTGTTTAAGAAGGCCTCCCAGCCGCTGTGGCAGTAAAGTTCCACATAGGGCCAATAGTCTAGGCCGGCCCGCTTGAGGTAGCGATCGCTCAGTTCAAAGCCCAAGGGTTCAATGAGGTGCAGCGGCGTTTGGGTTGCCGCACAGGTACGGGCAATATTACCCGTATTGGGGGGAATTTGAGGATGCACAAGGACAACAGCAGGCATCGGACACCCAAGACTCACAGTTAGTCGGTGCGTCCCCCCGGGGTCAAGCCGCGCCGTCCTTCGTCCCGTGCGTAGGTTAAAAACCGCTGTAGGTGCTCTAAATGTTGCGAGGCGGGCAGCGCTGCCAACTGGGCGATCGCCTCTTTGAGGGGTAAGTCCCGCCGGTAAAGGATCCGAAAGGCCTCCTTCAGGTGCCGCATTTCAGTCTCATCCACACCAGAGCGCCGCAACCCCACCTGATTTAGGGCACGCACCCGGGCCGGGTGCCCCTCCACCAGCATGTAGGGCGGCACATCACGATCCACCCGCGCCATGGCCCCCACCATGGCCAAGCGACCAATATGGACAAACTGATGAATCCCCACCATGCCACCAATCCGCGCCTTAGACTCAATGCAAACATGACCGGCAATGGAGGCGGCATTGGTAATCACCACCTGATCCTCAATCACGCAGTCATGGGCAATGTGAACGTAGGCCAGCAGCAGGTTATGGTTGCCGATGATGGTGGCATCCCCTTCGCCATTGGCACGATTAATCGTGACGTACTCGCGAATGGTGTTGTAGTCCCCAATGCGGAGGGCACTGTTGGCACCCGTATATTTTTGATCCTGCGAGACGGTACCAATGACTGCCCCGGGAAAAATACGATTTCCCACCCCCACCTCGGTTGGCCCCTCAATAATCACATGGGCACCAATTTGCGTCTGCGCCCCCACCCGCACCTGCTCACCGATGACCGCGTAGGGGCCTACCTGTACGGTGGGGTCAAGCTCTGCGTTGGGGTGAATAACGGCTGTAGGATGGATCAGCGTTTGCATCATGGGTTGCGACTAGTCCACAAGGGAGAACATCATCTCACCTTCACACACTAATTGGCCATTGACTTCGGCGCGCCCCTGCATTTTGCCAATGCGCTGTTGCTTTACCACCAGCAGGTCTGCCCGCAGAATAAGCTGATCGCCCGGCACAACGGGTCGCCGAAAGCGCACCTTATCAATTCCGGCAAAGACTGAGAGTTTGTCTTTAGCCCAGTCCATTTGCATCAGCACGACCCCCCCCACTTGAGCCAGCGCCTCAACAATTAACACTCCGGGCATAATCGGGCGACCCGGAAAATGACCTTGAAAAAAAGGCTCGTTAATGGTGACGTTCTTTAGCCCCACGGCATACTTTTGGGGGACATAGTCAATCACCCGATCCACTAAGAGAAAAGGGTAACGGTGAGGTAACAACTGTTGCAGGTCGGTGACACTGAGGACAGGTGGGGTGGGCGGCAATTCGGTCAAAGTGGCCATAGACAATTGAATGGGCAATGAGGGATAAACAAATCATAGGCGAGAATGGTTACTGGCTGGCACAGCGTTGGTCGAGGTGGGTGGCGATCGCTTGTGCCAGTTGGGTGTGCAGGTGATGGCTGGCTTTGTAGGCAATGTAGTGGGCGGTGGGCGGCGCTCCCAAAAGGGCAAGATCCCCCCAAAAATCTAGCAGCTTGTGGCGCACGGGTTCATCCGCAAACCGTAGGGGCGGATTCAACCAGCCCGTGGCGCTGCACACGAGGGCGTTCTCTAGGCTACCCCCTTGAATCAAACCTTGGCTGCGCAGATACTCCACCTGTTCGGCAAAGCCAAAGGTACGGGCGGCGGCAATTTCCGTGGCCAACTCGGCAACGGTAAAACTACACCACTGGCGGCCAATGGCCGCGTAAGCAAAGTCAATGCCGTAGCTTAGCCGTGTCTGGGGCGCGGGCACCGCACTAACAAAGGCATCCCCCTCGTAAATTGTAATGGGATCCGTGAGGACAGCAGACGGGCGGGGTGCCTCCTGCTCGACCATGCCGATAGCGAATATTCCCTCTAGCCATGGTTGTGCGGATCCATCGAGCACCGGAACCTCTGCCCCTGATACCTCAATGGCAACGTTATCCACGCCCGCGATCGCCAGTGCCGCCAATAGGTGCTCTACCGTACGCACCCCCACACCATTGGTCACCAGTTCCGTTGCCAACTGGGTAGATTGCACATGGCCAATCTGCGCTGGAATGTGCGGTTGATGGGGTAAATCGACCCGCACAAAGTAGCGACCCGTATTTACGGGTGCTGGCCGCAGGGTCACCTGCACGGTTGCCCCCGAGTGTAACCCCACCCCTGACCAGTGCTGGGGTGCCGCCAAGGTGTGCTGCCAAGCCGAACTCACTGCGCTTGGGGCAGGCCGTGGTGCCGTCGTGTGCATGTCAATGTCTCCTAGAAGCGCTCACCAATGCCGAAACTAAAGGCATTTCCCCCTTCGTTGTTCCAGCCGAAGTCCACCCGCACATTTCCGAGGGGCGTATTCACCCGCAGACCGGCCCCATAGCCTAGCCCTTCGCCGGGTTTGCCCCGCACAATACCGGGCTGCCCAGGCACACTGGACTGGGTGCCCAACAAGCTGGCACCGTCAAAGAATAGCGCGCCACCCACAATGTTAAAGATGGGGAAGCGGTACTCTATCGTACCTTGGACAAAGGCGCGACCTGAGCCAATGGCTCCCTCTTCCCAGCCACGCACCGAGTTTGCCCCCCCAATCGTAAAGGACTCGTAGGGGGGTAAGTCGCCAAAGATATTCCCCGCTTGGACGTTGAAGGCAAGGGTTTGTGGCCCTTCTAGCCTCAAGAACCGCACTGGGATGTAGAAGCTATAGCTGCCCCGCACACGACTCATTAAGATATTGCCCGCCCCCACCGGCACCGACTGATCCACCCCTAAGCGGATGACTTGGCCGCTGGTGGGTCGCAGGACATCGTTACGCAAGTCCCGTAAAATCGCGGCTTGTACGGTAAAGAGGTCGTTAAAGCCCCGGCACACGCCATTGTCGGGGAAGGTTAAACAGTTCCCCAACACATCGGTCTTAAAGCGCACGAAGCCACCATCCATTGAGGTGACCCGCTGGTACTGGAGACCAACGGAACCCGTCCAGGCGGTGCGCACCAGATCCCTGTCTTTGGTAAAGGGGCGGGTAAAGAAGATGGACGACCCTAAGCGGTTAATCCGCGGCAGATCGCCGTTGGCCAGCGGGACATTAATCGGCCCATTACTAAAGGTGTAGGGCACATTTAAGCGGTTGAAGGCGCTCACCGTGTAGGAGGTGCGGTAGGGGTCCCCTTTAATCCAAGGGTCGGTAAAGTTCACATCAAACAGAAATTCCCCTTCGGTACCGCCCTGTGCCTCAACGCCAAATTTCCAGTTGCGACCAAAGAGGTTATTTTGCTGGAAGGCAACGGTACCAAACAAGCCTGCGGCGGAACTATAGCCGGCCCCTGCGGAGATACTGCCGGTATTGCGTTCCTTAAAGTTAAGGATCAAGTTAACTTTGCGCGGGTCTTGGCCGGGTTCAAGGGCAACCTGCACATCTTCAAACAGACCCAGTTCAAAGAGGCGGCGCAAATCCCCTTGCACGGTGTTTTGGTTGAGCACCACCCCGGGCTGGGTGTCCATTTCACGGCTAATGACAAAGTCGCGCGTCCATTGGCGGGTTGGCTCGCCATCTTTGTTCAAAAAGCGATAGGTTACCTGTTCTACAACCCCTTCGGCCACCTGTAGCGTGACTACGCCATCCGGATCAATTTGGGGCGTGCCCACCACTTGCCCGAGAATGTAGCCATTATCTTTATAGAAGGCGTTAATTTTTTCAATGCCTTCTTGTAGTTCCTTCAGGTTGAGATTGCGACCCACTTGGGGGGCAAAAATTTGGTTGACCTGCTCTTGGGTGAGGATTTGGTTGCCGGCCACTTGCACCGCTCGCAGTACCGGATAGGGACGCACCACAAAGGTAATGCGCACGCCAAGGGGGGTGTCACTGGGTTGGGCATTGACATCGGCAAAGAAGCCGGTGGCAAAGATGGCGTTGGTGTCTTGCTGGAGTTGACTGCGGGTGGCCGTACCGCCCGGACGGGTGGTAATGACTTGATATACCAGTTGTTCGAGTTCTGGGGTTGCCCCTTCTACCACCACTTCGGCAATGAGCACCTGTGGCTCGTCTGCGGCGGGTTGACTCACCGGAGGTGTTGGTGCTGCCTCTGGCGGTGTTGGTGCGGGTTCTGCTGGCGGGGTGGCCGTTGCTGGCGCACTGCCCTCTGGGGCAGCGTCTTGAGCACGCGTAGCAGTCAGACCACTGGTACCAAGGGCGATCGCCCCCGCTGTGATCGCGATCGCCATCGTCTTTAGGACAGCCGCCAAGGGCTGCAATGGGAAGAGGGGAGAAATTGGCTTTTTCACTACACACACCCAAAACTTAGTTGTGTCAACACAGCAGAACCCTTGGCATTGATAATACCAGTAGGCCAATGACTGGCAAGCGGGCGCAAAAGTGCCGGTATTGCCCGTGTCACCGTACCCAAACCAGCATAAAGGAATGCACTACACCGTTAACCGTAGTAGGCTGGTTCGTTCCCCGGTTTCCACTTGATATTACAGCCCAGACTTGGTTTTTGATCCTCGCTGGGAGTCTCGCCCCGTAAAACGGTGTCAATGGCTTGGCGCAAATCTTTTCCGGTGACCGGTGCATCGTTGCGGGGGCGGCTATCGTCTAGTTGGCCACGATAGACCAGCTTGCGATCGGCATCAAAGAGGAAAAAGTCCGGTGTGCAGGCGGCGGTATAGGCCTTCGCTGTCTCTTGGCTTTCGTCATAGCACAGGGGAAACACAAACCCCAATTCCGTTGCCATGGCCTTGAGGGACTCGGGGGCATCATCCGGATAGGCGGCAGCATCATTGGCACTGATGGCCACAATGCCCAAGTCGCTATCTTTGTAGTCCCGCCCCAGTTGGGCCAGTTCCTTTTCCACGTGTTTAACGTAGGGGCAGTGACGGCAAATAAACATTACCAAAAGGGCTTTTTTGCCTGCAAACGTAGTCAGGGAAATGGTTTGGCCGGTAACAACATCGGGCAGTTGAAAATCAGGAGCCACTGTGCCCAAGGCCAGCATGGTGGATTCTGTGCGTGCCATAGAACCTCCTTCGGAGCGTTACTTAAGGTTAAAAGTGTTACGAATTGCTAATATCGTCCCTAGTGTACTCTGTTGACAGCCGTTAGGGGCAGGAGCATGGCGTGACCGTTGGGGTTTGGGTACTCGGAGATCAATTGTGGCCGCAACAGGCCGCCCTGCAAAGCTGTGCCCCCCCAGCACCGGTGATTTTTATTGAGTCCCATGAATGGGTGCGCCAACGCCGCTATCATGCCCAGAAACTGGTGTTAGTGTGGTCGGCGATGCGTCATTTTGCGGCGGAACTAGAGGCCGCAGGCTGGCGGGTTACCTATGCCACTGCCCCCACGTTTAGCGCACCCTTGCAGGAGTGGATTCGCACGCACCAGATTACGGAAGTGCGGGTGATGGCACCCAGCGATCGCCCCTTTCGCAATCTCCTGGAACGGCTAACGCTGCCCTGTCGGCTGACGATTGTGCCGAACAATCATTTTTTGTGGTCAACGGCCGCCTTTCATGAGTGGGCACAGAATCGCAACACCTTAGTGCTGGAGTACTTTTACCGCGCTGGCCGCCAACGCTACAACCTGTTGATGGCAAACCAGAAGCCCTTGGGGGGGCGCTGGAACTACGACAGGGAGAATCGCCAGCCGCCAAAATCTGGTCTTCAGCCGCCACCTCCCCTCGAATTTACGCCGACGGCCATCACCCAAACGGTGATGGCAACGGTTGCCAGTGGCCCGTTCAAGACCTATGGCAAGCTGCAACCTTTTCGCTGGGGAGTCACCCGCGCCCAAGCGCAGCAGGCCTTGGCGCATTTCATCACCTATCGGCTGCGGGACTTTGGCCCTTACCAAGATGCAATGGTGGCAGAACACGACACCCTTTGGCATAGCCTGCTCTCCCCCTATCTGAACCTCGGCTTGTTGCAGCCCCTAGACGTGATTGAAGCGGCGATCGCGGCCTACCGGGAACAGCACCTCCCCTTAAACAGCGTTGAGGGGTTTATCCGCCAAATTTTAGGCTGGCGCGAGTATATGTACGGGCTTTATCATTTTTTGCCTGAGACCTACAGCCAAAGCAATTATTTTGAGCACCAGCAGCCCTTGCCAGCCTTTTTCTGGGATCGGGAACGTCCGATAGCAATGAACTGCCTGCGCCACGTCATCGCGCAGGTTGAGGGCACCGGCTATGCCCACCACATCCAACGGCTGATGATTTTAGCCAACTTTGCCCTGATTGCCGGTTTTCAACCCCAAGCGGTCAAGGAGTGGTTCCATGCCGTGTTTATTGATGCCTACGATTGGGTGATGCAAACCAATGTGCTGGGGATGGGGTTGTTTGCGGATGGGGGCATTCTTGCGTCTAAGCCCTACGCCGCCTCCGCCAACTACATTCAGCGTATGAGTAACTATTGTCAAGGGTGCGCCTACAATCCAAAGCAGCGAGTGGGCGATCGCGCCTGTCCCTTCAATGTGTTCTACTGGGACTTTTTAGATCGGCAGCGGCACCGCCTGCACGAAAATGGCCGCATGGGTATTGTCCTGCGCAACTTGGATAAACTGAGCACCAGCGAGCGGCACGCGATTCGTACCCAAGCGGAACGATGGCACGCCGAGCACGTCTAGCGCCTTTTTCAGAGGTTAGCAACAAAGGTGGCGAGGCGCTCTAGCCCCTTCTCAATTGTTGCCAGATCCGTCGCGTAAGAAAGACGAATATGATCGTCCATGCCAAAGGCTTTGCCGGGAATCGTGGCGACTTTGGCCTCCTCAAGGAGGTGATCGCAAAACTCGACCGAACTCAGCCCCGTTTTGGCAATATCCACAAACAAATAAAATGCACCTTGGGGCTGCAAGCACTGCAATTGGGGAATGGCGCTGATTCCGGCGTACATCCGCTCTCGGCGTTGGTAAAATGCCGCAACCATTTCCGCCACACAGTCTTGGCTTCCCTCAAGCGCCGCGATCGCCCCGTACTGGGCAAAGGTACAGACGTTTGAGGTACTATGCCCCTGAATTTTCGTCGTGGCCTTGATGAGATCCACTGCCCCTGCAAGGTAGCCGACGCGCCATCCCGTCATGGCGTAGGCCTTGGCAAAACCACTACTGACAATGGTGTGATGAAACGCCGCCTCGCTCACCGCCCCAATGCTCAGGTGTTCCGCCCCATCGTAGAGAATTTTCTCGTAGATTTCATCTGAGACCACCCACAGCCCGTGGCGCACCACCACCTCGGCAAGGGCACGAATTTCCGCGGGTGTATAGACCATCCCCGTTGGATTGCTGGGGGAATTTAGGACAAACAGACGGGTTTTAGGGGTAATAGCCGCCTCCAGTTGGGCGGGGGTAATGCGGTAGCCGGTTGCCGCCGTCGTGTGGACAATTACGGGCGTGCCACTGGCCAAGTGCACCATTTCCGGATAGCTCACCCAGTAGGGGGCAGGAATAATCACCTCATCCCCCGGATTAATGAGCGCCAGCATTAAATTAAAAAGGGATTGCTTACCACCATTGGTGACCAAGATATTCTCAGCCGTGTAGGGAAGCTGATTATCCTTCTGGAGCTTGTTGGCAATGGCCTGCCGCAGTGCCGGTTCCCCGGCTGCCGGACCATAACGGGTCTTACCCTGATCTAAGGCGGCTTTGGCGGCATCACGGATGTGGGTGGGGGTGTCAAAGTCAGGCTCTCCGGCACTAAAGCTGCAAACATCTTCCCCCGCTGTGCGCATCGCCTTTGCTTTGGCATCAATCATTAAAGTAACTGACGGCGTGACCCGCATCACCCGCGCTGCCAACTCCATCCCTTGTCTCCGCTGAATTTTTCTACCCTATTCTAGTGTGATGCCCCTACGACTTGCGGGCGACATCACCGCAGCAGCACACATTTACGATTGCCTCGATGCTAACGACTAGGCTGCAATCCCCCGTTATTGCCCCCGCTGGTGGTTTGGCGGCCTGTATAAGTTCCTATAATAGGTTTATCCGCTAGAACTCTCCCTTTGCAACAACGGTTATTTGGGGTTATGCCTGCCGCTCCTGTGCCAACCAATGAAAACGAACGGCAACATGCCCTTGAGAACTACCATATTCTTGACACGCCGCCTGAGCCGGTCTTTGATGACATCGTGAATCTGGTGGCCACCATTTGCGAAACGCCCATTGCCCTGATTAGCCTTATTGATCGCAACCGCCAATGGTTTAAGGCTAAAGTGGGGATTGATGCCTGTGAAACCCCTCGGGACGTTGCTTTCTGCGCCCATGTCATTTTGCAACCCGAACTGATGATTGTGCCCGATGCCCGGGAGGATCCGCGCTTTGCCGATAACCCATTGGTGACAGGACCGCCCTACATCCGCTTCTATGCGGGAATGCCCTTGGTAACCCCCCAAGGCTATGGTATTGGCACCCTCTGCGTGGTTGATTACGAACCTCGCGAACTGACCCAGTTACAGGCTCAGACATTGCGTACGCTGGCGCGGCAAGTGATTAGCGAGTTGGAAGTGCGCTATCACCTCGATGTGGCGCAAGAGCGCCTTGCCCGTATTCAAGAGTTAAGTGGATTGCAGGCGGCTATTTTTAACAGCACCAACCATGCCATTATTGCCACCGATACCCAGGGCATCATTAGCTTAGTGAATCGCACCGCCGAGGAGTGGTTAGGGTACAGTGCCAGCGAATTGGTGGGCAAAGCTACCCCAGAGCGCTTTCACGATCCGCAGGAAATTGAACACTACGCAGCGCTGCTGAGCCAAGAGCTAGGGGAGCCGATTGCTGCTGGCTTTGAGGTGGTGGTGGCGCGGGCGCGGCGCGGCCTGAGCGATGAACGGGAATGGACCTACGTGCGTCGGGATGGGTCTCGGTTTCCGGTGTTGCTGTCGGTCACCCCCATTCGCGATCGCCACGAGGCACTGATTGGGTTTTTGGGGATTGCCATTGACATCACCGCCAAGAAACAGATTGAGGCGGAGTTGCGGCTGCGGGAACGGGCGATTGTGGCCAGTACCAATGGCATTGTCATTACCGATTATCGCCAACCGGATAACCCAATTATTTACGTCAATCCTGCCTTTGAACGGATGACGGGGTACCGTGCCCTTGAGGTGATTGGCAAAAACTGTCGCTTTTTACAGGGGAGCGATCGCCACCAACCGGGGACTGCCGCCATTCGCAATGCCATTGCCAAGGGGCAGTCCTGTCGGGTTATTTTGCGTAACTACCGCAAAAATGGCAAACCCTTTTGGAATGAACTGGCCATTTCCCCCATTTTTAACGAGGTCGGGGAAATTACCCACTACATTGGCATTCAAAGTGATGTGACCGAGCGGCAGCGGGCGCAGCTTTTTTTACAGCAGCAGATGAAACGCACCCTGCTACTGAACCGCATTACCGAGGAAATTCGCCAGCAAATCGAGCGGGATCACATTTGTCAGACGGCGGTGCAGCAGGTGGGTCTTACCCTTAGCGTCAGCCGCTGTTTGCTGTTTGTCTATCAAGAGAGCGCCCCTTCCCCCATCGAGTTAGTGGCCGAATACTGTGCCGCAGGTATTCCTTCGGTGTCCTCGGTGGGGAGTGATCTCAACCGTGCGGAATTCCTAAAGTCCGCGCTGCAATCGGATCAGTTACTTAGCTTTGAAGATGTGGCCAAGGAGCCGCGCTTAGCCCCCATTCACGACTATTGTGAGCGCCTAGGGGTGAAGTCGGCGCTGCTGATTCGTACCTCCTACCGCAATCAGCCCAACGGCCTACTGATCTTGCACCAGTGCGATCGCCACCGCCAGTGGACGGAGGCTATTAAAAGCTTACTCAGTAGTGTGGCGGCGCAGGTGGGTATTGGCCTTGCCCAAGTGCAGTTGCTAGAGCAGGAAACCCGCCAGCGGCAGCAATTGCAGCAGCAAATCCAGCGGACGCTCCTGCTGAACCAAATCACCGAGCAAATTCGCCAGAGTTTAGATACCGAAACCGTTTTTAATACAACCGTGAGCCAAATTGGCCAAGCCTTTGGGGTGACTCGCTGCCTGATCCATCGCTACGACGCAGGGCCACCGCCGCAAATCCCCAATGTGGCCGAGTATTTGGAGCCGGGCTATCCCTCCATGGCTGGGGTGAACGTGCCGGTGGTAGGCAACCCCCACGCCGAAGTGGTGCTGGCCGCCGATAGCGCCATTGTCTCGAATGATGTCAGCCAAGATCCCCTCTTGGTGGAGGCAACGCCCCTCTGGCAGCAGTTTCAAATTAAATCAATGCTGGCCGTGCGCACCTCCTACAAGGGGGTTCCCAACGGCATTATTGGTTTGCACCAGTGCGATCGCCAGCGCACATGGACCAGCGAAGAAATTGATCTCCTTGAAGCCGTGGCCGCCCAAGTGGGGATTGCCATTGCCCAAGCGGATCTGCTGCGGCACGAACAGCAGCAGCGGCAATTACTGGCCAGCCAAAACCAAGAACTAGCGCAGGCGCGCTTACAGGCAGAATTGGCCAACCGCGCCAAAAGCGAGTTCCTAGCCACGATGAGTCACGAAATCCGCACCCCCATGAATGCGGTTCTGGGCTTTACCAACTTACTGCTAGATACCCCCCTCAATGAGCAGCAGCGGGACTTTCTGCAAACTATTCACCAGGCGGGGGAAGCCCTGCTAACCATCATCAACGACATTCTCGACTTTTCCAAAATTGAGTCGGGCAAGCTTGTTCTCGAGCAGCAGCCCTTTGATGTGCGCGAGTGTATTGAGGATGTCCTCAGCCTGCTGGCCAGCAAAGCCGAGGAAAAACAACTGGAGTTGCTCTATACCTGCGCCCCCAACACCCCTGCCCAAGTGCGCGGCGATGTCACCCGGCTGCGGCAAATTCTCGTCAACCTTGTGGGCAACGCCTTGAAATTTACCCACCAAGGGGAGGTGGTGGTGCACCTGCGCAGCTACACCCAAGACAACCAGCATTTTCTCGAATTTCAGGTGAAGGATACCGGTATTGGCATTCCCAGCGATCGCCTCGATCGCCTCTTTAAGCCCTTTAGCCAAGTGGATGCCTCCACCACCCGCGAGTACGGCGGCACCGGCCTAGGGCTGGTCATTAGTCAGCGCCTGTGTCAGCTTATGGGGGGGCAAATGTCAGTCCACAGCGAGGTGGGCAAGGGCACCACCTTTTGCTTTAGCATTCTGGCGGAGGATGCCCAACCCTTTGTACCTCCCCCGACCGACCCCTGCTTGCAGGGCTGCCGCGTTTTGGTGGTGGACGACAATGAAGCCAGCGGCGACAGTCTTTGTGCCCTCTTGCGGAACTGGGGCTTGGAACCGGTGGCCTACGGCGACCCCCAGTGGGTCTTAGAAGCGCCTCCCCAATGGCAGGTGGCACTGGTGGATTTAAATATGCCCAGCATGAGTGGCCTAGAGTTGGCCAAACAACTGCCCAAGGGAGAGCGCCCCGTCATTCTCCTGACCCCCACCCGCTGGCTAGAGACCTCCAGCTATCGCGACGACATTAGCGCCTACGTTGCCAAGCCCATCCGCCCCAGTGTTCTGCGGCAAACCCTCGTGAAGGTACTCGGCTCTGATACCCAACAGCCCACTGCCGCCAACAAAACCACCATTGACCCCACCTTGGCGGCTCGATTCCCCCTGCGCATCCTCTTGGCCGAAGATAATGCCGTCAACCAAAAAGTTGCCCTCCACATCCTTAACCGGATGGGGTATCGCGCCGATGTGGCCGCCAACGGCATCGAAGTCCTTGAAGCCCTGCAACAGCGTCCCTACGACGTGATCCTGATGGATGTGCAAATGCCGAAAATGGATGGCCTAGAAACCACCGAAAAAATTTGTAGCCAATGGCTCCCCAGTCAGCGCCCCTGGATTATTGCCATGACCGCGAATGCACTGGCGGGCGATCGCGAACGCTGCTTTCAGGCAGGGATGGATGACTACATCAGCAAGCCCATTAAGATTGAAGCCCTTGCCGAGGCTCTCAACCGCTGTCGCTGCCTCAGCCCCAAATCCACATATCCCCAATTTTGCGACCATTTGGGGGATGAGGCCGAAACGTGGCCCCCCGACCCCATGAGTTAGAGATACTTCGCTAACAGCAACTGTAGTTTTTCCTTAGTGGGGGCAGGCACCTTGTCAAGGGGGGTTAAAATGGCATTCTTGAGGGCACGATGGGCTTTTGACGCGGGGGGATTTGCCGCCAGCCGTTGCACCGTCTCACAAATAATGGCCTGGGCATTTTTAACATTGCGGTGCAGATTATTAATAATCATTTCCACCGTCACCGAGTCATGCTCTGGGTGCCAGCAGTCGTAGTCCGTCACCAGTGCGAGGGTGGCATAGGCAATTTCCGCCTCCCGTGCCAGCTTCGCCTCCGGCAGGTTGGTCATGCCAATCACCGTACCTCCCCAAGAGCGATAGAGGTTGGACTCCGCCAACGTTGAAAACGCAGGGCCTTCCATACACACATAGGTTCCCTGCGGATGCAGCGTCACCTCCGGTAAGTTCAAATCGCGAATGACCGCGGCCAGCACCGCCGCCAGTGCGGGACAAATGGGTTCCGCAAAGCCAATATGAGCGACAATCCCCTCACCAAAAAATGTGGACACACGATTGCGGGTACGGTCAATAAACTGATCGGGCACCACCATATCAAGGGGCTTCACCTCCTCTTGGAGGGAGCCAACGGCTGAGGCCGAGAGCAAGTACTCCACCCCAAGGGACTTAAAGCCATAGATATTGGCGCGAAAGGGAATTTCAGTGGGCAACAGGTGGTGATCTCGACCATGGCGCGCAAGGAAGGCCACCGGCACATCCCCAATTTGGCCACAAATATAGGCATCCGACGGATCGCCAAACGGGGTACTGAGGCGCACCTCCGCCACGTTGGTGAGTGCCTCCATCTTGTACAGGCCACTGCCGCCAATAATGCCAATTTTGGGAGAAGGGGACATGGATGTTCCTTAAACCGTAACGGGCATTAGCTTAGCACGCTTGGTCCGTTACTGCATTGCTTGTGGTGCTCCTAAAGACCAAGGTCTGATTTTGCCGCTTGGGCCGCTTCTAATAGGCGGGGGGTGGCTAGTTCTTGCCACGCGGTATCGGCGATGTCAGCATAGAAGGTGTCATCGTAGCTGCGGGTTTGAATCACCACCGGCATGGGCACCGCATGACCCAACACCAGCGCCTGTTGCTTAGAGTCGAGCTTGGCCAGGACAGCGCGCAGTTGCTGTGCCCCCGCAACACCCGTAAAAATGGCTTCAATGTCCTTTTCGTCATTCAGCAGCGCTGTAATGCGGGTGCCAATCTGGGACATAATTTCGCTGTCAATGCCGGAGGGGCGTTGATCCACCACCAGCAGCGTCACAAAGTACTTGCGCATTTCGCGGGCAATGGTGCCGAAAATGGTTTGCTTCACGGTGGCCGGGTCTAAAAAGCGATGGGCTTCTTCGATGGTGATGACGAGGGGGTGGGGGCGATCGCTGGGGTTTTTTGTTTGTAAGAAGACCTCTGACTGTTGGACATAAGCTTGGTGAATCCGCCGCGCAATGATGTTGGTGGCCAGCATATAGGAGAGCATATTGGCTTGGGAGCCAAACTCAATCACCACGTGCTGTCCGGCGGCAAGGCTGGCCAGTATTTGGCCAATATAGTTCTGGGCACTGGTGTTGCGCAGGTATTTGAGTTGTTCGAGCCGGGTGAGCTTGCGCTGCAGCGCCATGATCGAGGCTTTACTGCCCATCTTCGTTTCGCAAAAGGCTTGAATGTCTTGGTTAGTCATCGTCAGCAGGTGGCTAATCCAGCGGTTGCCAAATTCGTTGCGCAGGATAATGGCATTTTCGAGGCTGGCATCTGAAAGATTGAGTTCTGACTGCACAAGGGCGAGGTCTTCCACCTCAATTTGGTCAAAGCCAATGTATAGTTCTTGGGCATCCCGCACCCCGCGCCGTCGAGTGGACTCGGGGTCTAGGGTGTAAATCTTGACACTGTGGGGAAACAGTTGCCGCAGTCCCTTGACGGTGCTGAGTTGTTTGCCTTCGCGGGTGGCTTCCCAGCCGTACTCGGAGTGCATATCAAAAATCAGGTTTACCGCTGCCCGCTTGCGGATAATACCGGCCAACAGCAGCCGCGTTAAAAAGGATTTCCCCGTGCCCGACTTGCCAAAAATGCCATTGCTGCGCTCCACAAGGCGATCTAAATCTAAACAAATGGGCACCAGCATCTCGAGGGGGTAACCAATCGTAAAGTTGCGCCGCTGCGGATCCGCTTCCCAGCCAAAGACCGCCCGAAAATCCTGATCCGTGGCCTCATAGACCGGGCTAAAGTGGCTTGGAATGGTTTTTACCGGCAGGAGGTCGCTGCTCGCCTCACTAATCATCAGCATGGGTGCCAAACTGAGGGTGGCAAACGTGCCCGTGCCCGCCAAAACATCCTGCAAAAAGGTGTCCTCTGGCGGATTCAGGAGAATGCGTGGGTTGGCGGTGTCGAGAACCACATCCGTCAGTAGGCAAAAAAAACAATTGTGGCGACCCTGCACCACTAAAAATTGCCCCACCCGCAAGTCTTCGACGGCGACCTCACCGCTGAGGCGAACCGCTAGCCCTTGGCTGAGAGAACCTTGAACAACAATACCCAGTTGCTTGCGTGTCATACCAATGTTGAAACTGTGCCCCCAATCGCAAAATGTTGCAAATTATTGCAAAATGTAACTGTCGTGTTCAGGGGAGTTGCCCCCTCGAATCCTTGATAGGATAGCTGTTTAGGGACTTGAAGGCCAGATTTGTCGGCAGTTGCCCCCTTGACACGTACCAATTGGTCAGGATTCCTGATAAGTTCAAAGAAGTGCCACCTACTGGCTTCTTTATGGCTTAACGCCCATGTCGGACCTGCCGTTTTCCCTCGATCAATTACGGATTCTGAAGGCGATCGCCCTCGAAGGCAGCTTTAAGCGTGCAGCCGATAGCCTTTACGTTTCGCAGCCTGCCGTTAGTTTACAGGTACAGAACCTCGAGCGCCAATTAGATGTGCCCCTGTTTGATCGGGGTGGGCGGCGCGCCCAATTGACCGAGGCAGGCCAGTTATTGCTGTCCTACGGCGATCAAATCCTGTCCTTGTGCCAAGAAGCCTGTCGCGCCATTGAGGATCTCCAGAACCTGCAGGGGGGCACCCTCATTATTGGGGCAAGCCAAACCACCGGCACGTATCTCATGCCGCGGATGATTGGCCTATTCCGCAGTAAGTATCCTGAGGTGGCGGTGCAACTTCATGTTCACTCTACCCGCCGCACCTGTTGGAGCTTAGTCAACGGTCAGATTGACTTGGCCATTATTGGCGGTGAAGTGCCCTCGGAGCTGAGCGAACAAATTACCGTCACCCCCTACGCTGAGGATGAACTGGCCTTGGTGTTGCCCGTCGAGCATCCCCTTGCCGATACGGAGCCGCTCTCGAAAGAAGATCTCTACAAGCTGAATTTTATTACCCTTGATGCCCAATCCACGATTCGCAAAGTGATTGACCAGGTGCTACAGCGGGCCAATATTGATCCGCGTCGCCTGAAAGTGGAAATGGAACTCAACTCCATTGAAGCCATTAAAAACGCGGTGCAGTCGGGCTTGGGGGCGGCCTTTGTCTCGGTGTCTGCCATTGATAAGGAACTGCAACTGGGCAGTTTACGGCGGGTCAAAATTGAGAATGTGGTGGTGAAACGGCATCTTTCTCTGATTACCAACCCCAACCGTTACCGCTCACGAGCCGCCGAAGTCTTCTGTCGCGAAATTCTCACCCAGTTTGCCACCTTTAACCTCAACAGCGAGCTAGAAACGCTCAAAAATCCGCTTTCCGATAGTGGTAAGCCCCTCAAGGAACTGTTGGCGATCGCCCCCAATGAGGTCAGCGACACCTCAGAACCACTGCCCTAGGGATTGTTGCAGTATTCTCATACCGTTGCCAAACCAGTGTCATCTGGCTCCGCCACGATGAATAGTGAGCCGTCTGGGTAGCGTTTCTACCATGGCCTCAACGGCTTCAAATTTGGTACACACCATCACCTCCAATCTGGAGCGTACTCTCATGCGCAAACTGGATCAACCCTCAGCAATCACGACTGAATCACCCATTAACGAGCAGCGATTTTACCGTTTCCTAGGGATAATTGACACCTTAACCCATTGGCTGGGGATGAGTGAGGCACAAATTATTCACCTTGACTTCTTGGCATCCCTGCCGGAACATACATTTGGCCACGATCTTGCTGCCTTTTATCAGCGCGAAAAGCTCACCCCCTTCACCACAGGACCGCGCCGGAAGCAGTTGCACGATGCCACCCATGTGCTCACCGGCTATGGCACCGACCTTGTGGGAGAAGCAGAATTGCAAGCCTTTTTGTTGGGAATTAGCTTTACCCCCCTCAATGCCCTGCTCAAGCGGCAAACGGTACGGCGCATTCGTCAGCTTGACCTGTTGTCGGCAGCGGCCTTAGAGGAACGCCTGAATGCCGCCTATCAGCGGGGTCAACGGAGCCGCTTTGATCCGAATACATGGCCGGTGGAGCGTCAGTGGTACTTGCCCACGCTACAGGTGCGCCGAATCTACGGCTTGTAAACTAACTTACTTGTAATTAATTAAGAACGGGACTGACGGGGCTCGAACCCGCAACTTCCGCCGTGACAGGGCGGTGCTCTAACCGATTGAACTACAGTCCCATTTTTGGGCGATCTTTAACCTAGCAAGAACATCCCTGTACTGTCAATACGTCTGGGGGCTGGCAACCGAGAACTGCCGCAATTAAATAGAGCGATCCACACACCACTGAGTGGGGGGGAAGGTTCCCTAAGGTCTCTTGAAGGTTGTTATAGCTGCAACACTCTGCTAACTCAGGACAGCATTGGTGCGCCAACTGGGCTAAGGTCACGAGGTCGGCACTCGGGTGTTCAGGAACCGACACCAGTCGCAGGCGATCGCCCGGTCGCAGGAGTTGCTCAAGGATACCGCGATGGTCTTTGTTGGCCAGCATCCCCACCACCCAGGTTACCGCCGACCAGCCCAACTGATCCACGTACTGGCGTAAGTAGGCCGCCGCCGGTGCATTGTGGGCACCGTCAATTAATAGGGGCTGCCCCTGCCAGGACAGCCACTGGAGTCGGCCCGGCCAGCGGGTTTGCCCCATGCCTGTTTGTATGGCCTCTGGGGGAATTTGCCACCCCTGTTTCAGCAGTTCCTGTACCGTGGCGATCGCGAGGGCGGAGTTCACCAGTTGCATCTCACCTGCTAAGGGTAGTGGATACTCTATGCCGCGCCAGATGGCCCACCCCGAGCTGTCTGACCACTGGGCAGGTTCTGGCCATAGGGCTGGACACTGCAAGACCTGCAACCGTGCCTGAATTACCGCCTTCGCCTCTGGGGGGACAGGGCCAATCACCGCCGGTCGTTGCGGCTTGAGGATACCCGCCTTTTCACCGGCGATCGCCGCCAACGTGTTCCCTAAGCGCTGCCAATGATCCCAACCAATGGAGGTAATCACACTCACTAAGGGTGGCGGGCACACATTTGTGGCATCGAGCCGCCCCCCCAAGCCCACTTCGATCACCGCAATCTCTACCCCCTGTTCGGCAAAGTGGAGCCATGCTGCCGCCGTCACCAGTTCAAACTGACTGGGTTGGTAGTGCAGTTGGGGCAGCACCGCCTCAAGCCGCCGAATCAGTGCCAGAAAGTCTGCCACCGCAATTGGGGTGCCATCCACACAAATGCGCTCACACCAACTGAGCAAATGGGGCGAAGTGTAGCGCCCCGTGCGATAGCCTGCCGCCCTCAGCATACTGTCGAGGTAGGCACAGACCGACCCCTTGCCATTGGTGCCCGCCACATGGATAAAGGGAATATGCTGCTGAGGTGCCCCCAGGGCCGTGAGCAGTTCTTGAATAGGTTCTAAGCCCAAGCGCACACCAAAGCGACCATAGGCCGCCAAGGCGAGTGTGATTGGATCGGTTGCGGCTGTTCGCTGCACTGAACGTGGTATGCCCCCAACAGGTGTTAGCGGGGTTCGCGGCGGCCGTTGCGCCATGTGGCAATCAGCCGAGAGCCATCGGGCAGCGTAAACACTCCCTGCCCGTCAAACAGGCCATTGCGAAAATTTCCCGCATAGCTGGTGCCATCGCCAAAGGATAGCACTCCCATTCCATGGTACTGCCCCGCTTCAAATTTACCTTCGTAGCGGGTGCCATCGGCAAACGTGAGAATGCCATCCCCATGAAACTGACCATTTTGAAAGTTGCCCTCGTAGCGCTGACCATTGGCCAACGCTAACACTCCCTGACCGTTAAAGACCCCATCAACAAACCCGCCCTCGTAACGGCCGCCATCGGCGTAGGTGAGCACCCCTTGGCCATGGTAGCGTCCATTGCGAAACTCTCCCTCATAGCGGTTGCCGTTGGCCATCGAGAGAATGCCCTGACCGTTAAACCGACCATTCAGAAGTTCCCCTTGGTAAGTGCTGCCATCGGGCAATGTCATGGTGACATCCCCAGTCACACGCCGACCTTCATAGACCGCAATTTGCGCCATTGCAGGGGGCATACTCACCCCTGCTACACCCACAAAGCAGAGAACAAAGCTGGCGATCGCCCGGCGGCGGACGAGGGCACGGCTAAGGTAACGCGGCTCACTCAGCACTGGAGACTCCAACCAATTGCAAGCAACTGCAACTTTCTTAACTGGCACATGCAACAACCTATGCAGAATTTGGGCAGGGATTCCGGTATTTTGTAATTGCTGATACATTTAGCCAGCGTTACCTTCCGAGATGATCTACTCATGTATTGCCTATAACGTGCTGATTTGCGGCTCAACCCTTGGCTTTAAGCGTTGAGGTTCGCGGGGGCATCTGTACACTACGCAACTGGAAATTCCGACTATGAAGCTGCGCTCTGTGTCCCGCCGTTGGTTGCGGTTTAACCATCCGCTGAATGGGTTACTCTACTTACCGTTGCGTCGTACCCTTTGGGGTCTGGCGGGCACCATTGGCGTGCTCTCGGCAACGGCTGCCCTAGGTCAAGACACTGCGGCCACCCCAGATGTTCCCGAGGCGGTAACGGTGGCGCTCAATACCCTTTGGGTGATTTTTGCTGGGGTGTTGGTGTTTTTTATGAATGCGGGCTTTGGCATGTTGGAGACGGGCTTTTGCCGTGCCAAGAATGCCGTGAACCTGCTCTCAAAAAACCTGATTGTTTTTGCGCTCTCGAGTATTTCCTTTTGGGCGATTGGGTTTGCCCTCATGTTTGGGGATGGGAATGGTGTGATGGGCTGGAGCGGCTTCTTTTTGCTAGGCCCCGATAACAGTCCGGCGACAGAGGAGGCCTACAGTGGTGTTTACAGTGCGCTGAGTTGGGCAGCGGTGCCCCTGTACGCCAAGTTCTTTTTCCAACTGGTGTTTGCCGGTACGGCAGCAACCATTGTCTCGGGGGCGGTGGCGGAGCGGATTAAGTTCTACGCCTTCTTTGTCTTTAGCCTGTTGTTGGTGGGCATTTCCTACCCCATTACCGGCCATTGGATTTGGGGCGGCGGTTGGCTCTATAAGTTGGGCATGTGGGACTTTGCCGGTTCCACCGTGGTTCACTCGGTGGGGGGCTGGGCGGCTTTGATGGGGGCGGCGCTGCTCGGGCCGCGCTTGGGGCGCTATATGGAGGATGGGTCGGTAGCAGCAATCCCGGGTCATAATTTTGCCATTGCTACCCTTGGCTGTTTGATTTTATGGTTGGGGTGGTTTGGCTTTAACCCCGGCTCGACGATGACCGCCGATCCGATGGCGATCGCCCACATCACGATAACCACCAACATGGCCGCCGCCTTTGGGGGGGTCACGGCAACCATTGTCTCTACCCTCTACTTTAGCAAGCCAGACCTTTCCATGATTATTAATGGCATTCTGGCGGGTTTGGTGGCTATTACGGCTCCCTGTGCCTTTGTTACCCTTGAGAGCGCCATCCTCATTGGGATCACCGCGGGCATTATTATCGTCTTTTCGGTGGTCGTTGTTGACCGCCTCAAAATTGATGATCCGGTGGGTGCCATTTCGGTGCATTTAGTCAACGGGATTTGGGGCACCTTAGCGGTGGGGCTGTTTGCCGCTGGCCCGGGGGATCTCTACGCCGAGGGGGCAGGCCCCCTCAAAGGGTTACTCTGGAGTGGTGATGTCACCCAATTCTGGCATCAGTTGGTGGGGGTGCTGGCCGTGGGGGGCTTTACGGTGGCCTTTAGCACCGCTGTCTGGTTGATATTAAAGGTAACGATGGGCATTCGTGTCTCTCCGGAGGAAGAAATCGAAGGGCTGGATATTGGCGAACACGGCATGGAAGCCTACGCCGGGTTCTTGTTCCGTGAGGAGGTGAAGGGTTTTGTGGATCTGCTGAAGCGGATGTCGGGCAGTGGCCGCTAGGTTGCGCGATATGGGGTTGTCAGTGGTATTGGGGCTGGGGGCACTGTTGCTGCTCAGTCCCCTACTGGTGGTGGTGTGTACCTCCGGCTGGCCGGTGGGTGCCCTCCCCAGCCAATTGCTGCCACCCGAAGGCTGGACGTGGCAGAGTTACCAGACTGCGTGGCAGCAGGGGGACTTTCTGCGTGCGTTTGCTAACTCCACCTTGGTGGCGATCGCCGTCACTGCCCTACAACTATTTACCTCTGCCTTGGCGGGCTACGCCTTGGCACGGTTGCGCTTTCGCGGCCAGCAGAGTGTGTTGCTGCTGATGCTGGCCACGCTGGTCATTCCCTTTCAACTGCTGGTAATCCCGATTTTCTTAATCCTAAAAGCGGGCCACCTGATTAATACCTATGGCGCATTAATTTTACCCACGGCCGCCAACGGCTTTGGCGTTTTTTTGATGCGGCAGTTCTTTTTAACGCTGCCTGTCGCCCTTGAGGAGGCCGCTTTCCTAGACGGCGCTAGCCGCTGGCAACTGCTGTGGCATATTTTGCTGCCCCTGAGTCGGCCGGCGTTGGTAACGCTATTTATCTTTACCTTTATTGGCGAGTGGAACGACCTCTTTAAGCCATTGGTGTTTACCACCAAGCCAGAACTGATAACAGTGCAGCTTTCCTTGGCCAATTTTCAAGAACAGTTCACCAATGACTGGCCCTTAATGATGGCGGCTGCCGTGATTGCTACGGTTCCCGTTGTAGCTGTGTTTGCCCTTGGCCAACGCCAACTCATTCGCGGCATTGCCACCACGGGTCTCAAAAACTAGGGTGCCGTTCGGGAAACCGTACTGTAGCCCATGTTGCGATCGCCAACACCCTCTCGCTACATTAGCACTCAGAGGTTGAGAGTGCTAACACAAGGTCTCAACCCCTTGAGTACTGCGCGATCGCTCCTTGCAAAAGGACTGAACCGTGCAGTCTTTCTGTGAACGTTATCCTTAACCCTTACGATTGGGAGATCAGTACGCTATGGCAGCCGTATCTCTAAGTGTTTCAACTGTCAAGCCCTTGGGCGATCGTATTTTTGTGAAAGTGAGCGAAAGCGAAGAACGCACGGCAGGCGGCATTTTGCTGCCGGACAACGCCCGCGAAAAGCCACAAGTGGGTGAAGTCACCGCCGTGGGCCCGGGCAAACTCAGTGAAGATGGCAAACGCCAGCCCATGGATGTAAAAGTCGGCGACAAAGTGCTGTACTCCAAATATGCCGGCACTGAAGTCAAGCTGGCCGGTGAAGACTACGTCCTGCTCTCGGAAAAAGACATTCTGGCCGTGGTGGCCTAATCACACGTTTGGCAACATCTCATCACTGTTGAACAATTGAGGTAGGAAACCCCTATGGCAAAACGCATCATCTACAACGAAAACGCTCGTCGCGCTCTCGAAAAAGGCATGGACATTTTAGCGGAGTCCGTCGCCGTCACCCTTGGCCCCAAAGGCCGTAACGTTGTCCTCGAGAAAAAATTTGGGGCGCCCCAAATCATCAACGATGGTGTCACCATTGCTAAAGAAATTGAACTGGAAGACCACATTGAAAATACGGGTGTCGCGCTCATTCGCCAAGCCGCCTCTAAAACCAACGATGCTGCCGGAGATGGCACCACCACCGCGACCGTGCTGGCTCATGCCATGGTCAAAGAAGGGCTGCGCAACGTTGCCGCCGGAGCAAACCCCATTTCCCTGAAGCGGGGTATTGATAAAGCCACCCAGTTCTTGGTGGAAAAAATTGCCGCCCACGCCCGCCCGGTCGAAGACTCAAAAGCCATTGCCCAAGTGGCCGCCATTTCCGCCGGGAACGACGAGGAAGTGGGTCGGATGATTGCCGATGCCATGGATAAAGTGGGCAAAGAAGGGGTTATCTCCCTAGAAGAAGGCAAGTCCATGACCACCGAGCTGGAGGTCACCGAAGGGATGCGCTTTGACAAGGGCTACATCTCCCCCTACTTTGCGACCGACACCGAGCGCATGGAAGCGGTGCTCGATGAGCCGTTTGTCCTGATTACCGACAAGAAAATCACCCTCGTTCAGGATTTGGTGCCCATTCTGGAGCAGGTGGCTCGCGCGGGCAAACCCCTCGTCATTATTGCCGAAGACATCGAAAAAGAAGCCCTCGCCACCCTCGTGGTGAACCGTCTGCGGGGTGTGCTGAATGTGGCTGCCGTTAAAGCTCCCGGCTTTGGCGATCGCCGCAAAGCCATGCTCGAAGACATTGCCGTCCTCACCGGCGGTCAAGTGATTACCGAAGATGCCGGTCTGAAGCTGGACAACACCAAACTCGATATGTTGGGTAAAGCCCGCCGCATTACCATTACCAAAGACAACACCACCATTGTGGCCGAAGGGAATGAAAAAGCGGTGAAAGCCCGTTGCGAGCAAATCCGTCGGCAAATAGAAGAAACTGACTCCAGCTACGACAAAGAGAAGCTGCAAGAGCGGTTGGCCAAGCTAGCCGGTGGGGTCGCAGTCATTAAAGTGGGTGCGGCCACCGAAACAGAAATGAAAGATCGCAAGCTGCGGCTCGAGGATGCCATCAACGCCACCAAAGCCGCGGTGGAAGAAGGGATTGTTCCCGGTGGTGGCACCACCTTGGCTCACTTGGCTCCCGAGTTGAGCAACTGGGCGGCTGAACACCTCACTGGCGAAGAACTCATTGGCGCGAACATTGTCGAGCGTGCCCTGAGTGCGCCGCTGCGCCGGATTGCTGAAAATGCGGGTCAAAACGGTGCCATCATTGCCGAGCGCGTTAAAGAAAAAGACTTTAACGTGGGTTACGATGCCGCCAAGGACGAGTATGTGGATATGTTCACAGCAGGTATTGTGGACCCCGCCAAAGTCACCCGCTCGGCGCTGCAAAACGCCGCGTCCATTGCCGGTATGGTGCTCACCACCGAGTGCATCATTGTCGATAAGCCCGAACCCAAGGAGAATGCGCCCGCTGGCGCAGGAGCCGGTATGGGGGGTGACTTCGACTACTAGTACTAGTTAGTGAGCCAAAACCCTAGTATCTGCCCACCTATAGGGCACTAGAGGCTTAAGAACAGCGGGGAGGTGATCTCTCCGCTTTTTTTGTGGCCAAAGTGGCAAAAATGGCTTGTGGGGGCTGTTGGGGTGCGGTAGAGCTACTGGACGTAAATTTTTGTGTCCTAATGCCTCAACATTGGTGCAGCAATGCTGCTATAATTACTCCGTCGATTAGCGTACAAAAAGCCGCTAAAACTAACGCCAAAAATTAGGACAGACGCTAAAACATTACCCGTGGGGAGAGTGCTTTCGGGCACTGGCAAACCGAGTCCGAAGGCAGTTATTTGCTAGTTTGTTAAATGCGTCAATTCTAGGGGCACGGATGGCCGTGAGGCTATTCGTACGTTTTTTCTATTTAAGAAACCTTGTCTTGTTAATTATTCTTGCTAATTGATAAGTGTACTTTGGCTAACACTAAAATCAGCAAATCGTTATCTAGAATACACTTTGTCTTCAGGGCAAGATTTTAGAATAAAGAATGCAATGGCGCGATACAAATCCGACAGCCACTGTACTTGAAAACTCAATCAAAGGGGGATGATCTCTTGAATTGGCGGTCTTTACGACATTTCCGCGGCGATAGAAATTGCTATTCAGAGCTTCCTGTCGCTCTTCTGTAGAAATTACCAGTGTTTCCCTTCCTGTAAAGCGCCTCAGCCTAGCTCAAAATTTAATTATTGCTGATGAAGTTACCCCTGCCATTTTGTCCAAGGATGTTAACAGTACTATGACCATGACCTCTATGCAGTCGCCAGCCCTGACATCACAGCAGACATCCGATGTAAATAAGGCTCTTGTGTTTCCGGCACGGGTCATCCAGCGGGTCATGGGCGATCGCCTGTCAGGTCGGTTGACATTTACAGACCCGAACGATGACTCCATTGGCTGGAGCCTTTACGTTGGCAGTGGCCAACTTCACTACGCCACCAGTACGATAGGGCATCAACAGCGGTTTGACTACCTCTGCCAGCGCTATTGTCCCCAGTTGGCTGGCACCCTCGCCGAGGGGGAAACCGAGTATCAGTACCTCTGTCGCCTGTGGCAGTCGGGGCAGATCACCCTGCCGCAGTTGCGTAAGCTGCTGTTCCTGTTTAGTCAAGAGGCGCTGCTGCATATCTTTGCCATGCCCCAAACCTCCCTGTCGGTGGAGCGTGCCTTGGGACTTGAGCACCTTGTGTTGTGTGTGCCCCTCAAGCAGACCCTGAGCCAGTTGCGTGATGGTATTAGTCAAGCGGTGCAGGCTCGCGCCTATCTGAATTCCCCCCTGCAGCGTCTGGGGCTAGCCTATCCCGAAAGACTGCAAGCGAGCCTATGGCAACAGGATTACGCCCGTGACATGGTGGCGGCCTTACCCCAACTGTTGGCATCAACCCCGGTACTCTACGAGGTGGCCACCCAGTTGCGCCTCGAGGCGATCGCCACCGCCCAACTGCTTCGCCCTGCCCTGAGCAACGGTGCCATTGTCCAGTATCCCTACGCTGCCCCCGAAAGCGACACTCGCCCCGTTGTAGCTTGTATTGACGACAGTCGCACCATCCAGCGGAACGTGCGCCTGATTTTAGAAACCTCCGGTTATCGCGTACTGGAGGTCATGCAACCCACCCATGCCCTCAGCGCCCTAGCGGATACCAAACCGGACTTGGTGCTGATGGATATTTCGATGCCGGACATGGATGGCTACGAACTCTGCCGTCAGTTGCGCCAAACCGATACCCTCAAAGATGTGCCGGTGGTGATGCTCACCGGTCGGGATGGCTTAGTGGATCGCATTCGGGCGCGGATGGTGGGTGCCACAGATTATTTAACAAAACCCTTTACACCGCAAGAGTTATTATCATTAGCACAGCGATTTGCTCATGCTGCCGTTGTGGAGACAAACTAATGAAGCGGGTGCTAGTGGTTGAAGATTCGCGAGCGGATCAGACCATGATTGTTTCAATTCTGGAAAAATTAGGCCACGAAACCCATCTTGCCGAAACGGCTGAAAAAGCTCTAGAATGGCTCGCCAACCACCAACCGCCAGACTTGATCATGCTCGATATTGTCATGCCGGGCGCTAATGGCCTAGAGCTATGCCGTGAAGTGCGCTCTCAGCCGAACTTAAAGCATGTGCCTATTATCTTCTGCTCTTCTAAAGATCAAGACTTTGATCGCTTTTGGGCACTGCGTCAAGGGGGGAATGCCTACATCACCAAGCCCTTTGAACCAGAAGATTTAATCCAAGCTGTTGATGAGTACCTCAATCCCAGCGAGTAAGCCATGGCCAGTGTTCCCTTGGGCGCGAGTGAATACTTTCATGTGGAGCTACTCCAAGGGGTGAATGTGGCGATTCCCTTGGATCATACTGCCGAGGTCTTAAGGCTGCGGGCGCAGGACATTTGCCTGATTCCGGGAGTCTCACCCGCGCTGCTGGGCATTAGTAACCAGCGGGGTCGCCTCTTGTGGATGTTAGATTTATTACATATCTTGGGATTAGTGCCGCCCACTCACGGCAGGACAAACGAACGCTTGACGGCCTTGGTGGTGAAAGAGGTCACACCGGAGCAGCCGCGCCAATTTGCCTGTATTGTCCATCAGTTGCGCGGTATTATTAGCGTTCTGCCAGAGCAGGTGCAGCCGGTTCCTACTCGTTTACAGCGGGAGGTGCGCCAATACTTAAGTGGATTTATGCAATTGGAGCGGCAACCCATCTTACTCCTAAACATTGATGCAATTTTTCAGGCCGTGGCTCGTTCACCCGTATCCTCCTCTGCCCTAAGCCTATGACCTCCCTTGCCAATAATTCCCCCACCACCCGTCCCTTGAGCGATCGCTACTTCAACGCCATCCTGACGCAGGATATTCCGACACTGCGGCAGCTCCTCAGCGAAGACCCGACGGATTACCTAGTGCAGCTAACCTTAGCCACCGCCCTAGAGCAGCAGGGGGACATGGCTGCTGCCACGGATCTTTACACGGCGATCGCCCAAGGGGACCAAGGAATTTTTGGCCAAAGTGCGCGCAATGCCCTTGCCCTACTGCAGGAGGCTCCGCCCCCTGTCACCCCTCCCTTACCCCCGCGACCGGCGGCCCCCATCAGTCCCACGGTGCTGAACGTTGGTCGTGGCCAAACGAAACAATTGCGGCAGGGGTTACATGAACTGGCCACCGCATTGGTCGAGCTCACCCAACAGCAGTGGCATACCCCCTTGCCGTCGGTGAGCGATCCCCAGTTGGTGGCGATCGCCGAGGGCATTGCCGCCCTAGTGAAGCAATTGCAGCAGCAACAGCAGCAAATTAGCGATCTGGAAGCCCAGCGCCACGCCGAGAGCCAGCGCCAGCGGGACGAGCGCATGAAAATGCAGGAAGCGGTCATTAACCTACTGTTAGACATTGAAGGGGCGCAGCGGGGTGATTTAACCGTCCGCGCCAAAGTCGATGAAGGGGAAATGGGGTCGATTGCCGACGCCTTTAACGCCACCGTGCGCAGTCTGCGCCAAATTGTTGTCCAGGTGCAGGCTGCCGCCAACCAAGTACAGGTCGCTGCCCAAACCAGTCAGGAGGCCATTGCTGGTCTTGTGGAGGGAGCCACCCACCAAGCAGAAGATATTCAGCGCACAGTGCAGGCGGTAGAAGTCATGGCCGCTTCGGTGCAGGATGTGGCAGCAGCAGCTCAGGAGGCCGCCAAGATTGCGGCTGAAGGGTTAGCAGCGGCTGAGCTAGGGGATGCCACGATGGATACCACCGTGGAGAGCATGGAAAATATTCGTCTCAGCGTTGCCGATACGGCCAAAAAAATGAAACGCTTGGCGGAGTCCTCTCAAGAAATTTCCAAAATTATTAACATCATCTCGGGCATTTCCGAAAAAACCAACCTCTTGGCCTTTAACGCCTCCATCGAAGCCGCCCGCGCTGGCGAGCATGGTCAGGGCTTCCGGGTGGTCGCCGATGAAGTGCGGCGCTTGGCGGAGCGGGTCACTGACTCCACCCGCGATATTGAGCAGCTAATTACAGGCATTCAGCAGGAAACCGCCGAAGTGCTCCAAGAGATGGAGGGCAGCACCGCCCAGGTGGTCAAGGGCACCCAGTTGGTGAGCCAAACCAAAACCACCCTTCAGGGGCTAGCACGCCTGAACCAGCAAATTGATGCCCGCCTGCAAGCCATCTCAGAGCGCACCGTCTCCCAGACCGCCACTGCTGCGGAAGTGACCCAGATTATGCAGGCCGTGGCCCAGATGGCTCAGACAACTGCTTCAGCCTCTGCGGCGGTGGTTGCTGCCATGGAAAGCTTAGGGACAGTGGCCGCCGAACTCCAGTCATCCGTATCGCGGTTCCGTGTTGAAACTTAAGGCCGGTGAAGGTGGGCTATGACCCTAAATGCTGCCGAATTGGATGCCATTACCCAAGAAGCCCGCAACTGCTTTCTTTACGAGGATGCGCCGGAATACCTCCTGTGCCTTGAGCAGTGGGCAGAGCAGGTGGTTGCGGATCCGCAGCGCCCCTACACCCCTGCAGACTATAACGTCTTGATGCGGGCGGCGCACTCCCTCAAAGGGGGCGCAGGCATTGCCCAATTGGCGGAGCTACAGGAGCTAACCCACTGCCTAGAGGACGTGCTAGAAGCCCTCAAGGACAATCAGATTAGCGATCGCGCCCGTGCCCACCAATTGCTAGTGCAGGGTATTGAGCAAACCCATGAGCTACTAGAAGCGGCCAAACAGCAACGATCCGTCTCCCTAACGCCGCAACGGCAAACCCTATTGGCAGAACTCGGGACGTTGTTGGGTACCGTTCCTACCGCTAGCCCCACACCGCCCCCTAGTAACTTACACACAGCCCTCAGCCGCGACCTTGAAGCTTGCTTGCAGGGGTTAGAAGCCAGCACCACAGATGCCGAGCGCGAGAGCGCCTTAATTGCCCTTTTGGCCTTGGCGGAAACCTTGGGCGATCGCCATCAGGTACCGTGGCTGAAGCAACTGGCCACAGAATTACCCCCTTTAGTGGCCGAGATGCCTCTAGCAGAACTAGTGCCCGCAGTTGTGGCCGAATTCCGCCAACTGCAGCAGGCCGAGCTGGCCAAAGTGGCACCAGCTGAGCCACCCCCCCCTGCCCCCCCCTCAGCGCCAGCGGCGGAAGAGGTTTACTTGCGCATTCCCGTGAGTAAGTTGGATCGCTTGGGCAACACCGTCAGTGAACTGCTCATTGGTCAGGAGCGACTCACCCTTTACCAGCAGCAATTTTCCCGCACCAACCGCGAATTAAAGTACCGCATTGAACAGTTCCGTCCCATTCGCGATCAGGTGCAAACCCTCTACGATCGCCTTGCTACCCCTCTGGCGGGGCGAGGGATGGCCTTTAACAGTCCCACCACCACCGACGACTTCGATGCCCTCCAGTTTGACCGCTACACGGATCTGCACACCACCCTGCAAGAGTTTCAGGAACTGCTAGCGCGCATTCAGGAAACGGGGGCAGATATCGACCTACTCAACCGCGATCTCCAAGAGGCGCTAGATTTGGGTCGCCAACACCTCAACAGTCTCTACAGTGAACTCACCGACTCGCGCCTTGTCCCCTTTCACCAGCTAGCGGAAAAATTTATTACCGCGGTGCAAACCCTCGGCGATCGCCACCAAAAGCCGGTCCAACTGGTGATTGAAGGGGGTGACACCCTCGTGGATCAGGTCATCCTGCAGCAACTTAAAGCCCCCTTAACCCACTTAGTCCGCAATGCCTTTGACCATGGCCTTGAACCCGCCAAAGAGCGGCAGGCCAAGGGTAAGCCCAGCACTGGCACCATCTACCTACGGGCTGCGTTGCGGGGCAATGCCGTCGAAATTCAGGTGGCCGACGACGGTCGCGGGGTTGATTTGCAGCGAGTGCGGCAAAAAGCGGTGGAGCAGAACCTCTGCCCCCTTGAAAAAATGCCGGAACTGACTCGGGAGCAAATTTTAGAATTTCTCTTTTTACCGGGCTTTTCCACCGCCAAACAGGTGAGCGATCTCTCGGGACGCGGCGTGGGTCTAGATGTTGTCCGCGAGCAGGTAGAACGCTGCCGCGGTCGGATTAAGCTGACCACCGAACCCCAGCGGGGCACTACCTTTACCCTCAGCCTGCCCTTAACCCTGAGCATTTTGCCCATGGTGCTGTGCCAAGTCGGCGACCTCACCTTGGCGATCCCCGATTTGAGTATTCGGGAAGTGATTGCCCTGAAAGAGTACACCGATATTCGCCAACCCAGTGCCACCATTACTTGGCAAGACCAGATGGTTCCCCTCTATCCCCTGCACCATCTCTTACCCTACCAGCGGCCTATTGCCGCACCGACCCAACCCTTGGGGGTGGGAGTGGTGGTGGATGTGGCGGGTCAACCCATGGCCTTGGCGGTCAACTACCTGATTGCCGAGCGGGAACTGGTGGTGAAACCCTTTGATCACACCGTGCCGGTGCCCCCCTACATGATGGGCTGTACTGTTTTAGGGAGTGGCGAAGTGGTGCCCGTTCTTGCCCCCGATAACCTAACCCTCCTACTGACCCCAACGTCTGAAGCCCCTGCTGTGCCGAGCCAACCCACAACGCGGCCCACCAACCCGCAAGTGATGATTGTGGATGACTCCATTGCTGTGCGGCGGTTGCTGGATCGGGTCCTGCGCCAAGCCGGATATGACGTGGTTCAGTGCCGCGATGGGAAAGAAGCCCTCGATACCCTACTGGGGCAGGGGCAACAGGTCGCGTTGGTCATTACCGATGTGGAAATGCCCCGCTTAGATGGCTATGGCTTGCTAGAGGCAATTCGCACGGCGGCCTCTTTGCAGCACCTGCCGGTCACCATGCTCACCTCCCGTGGGGGCGATCGCCATCGCCAAAAAGCCCTTCAGTTAGGGGCTAATGGCTATATTACCAAACCCTTCCAACCCCAAGCCATGTTGGCAACCGTGGCTCAACTCCTCAACCAAGCCGCATCCCCGCGACCAAGTTCTGGCAAAGCTTAACCTAAAAATAACCCTTCAATAAATTCTTCCTAGATTGGGATCAGCATAATAGACAAAGTTTGAAATTTCAGTTTGCAATTTTGGTAGTTCTAAAAAGCAAGAATTGAGTGCCCTAAGGAATAGGAGGAAGGGGGTTTCTCCGCTGGCCAAAATTATCCTAGGTACCTATTAATTCCTTGATTTTTGGCTACTACCAAGCATTTAATAGCAGAGCATGAGCTCGTAATTTAAGTCTGTGCAGTTGCCGTTACCAGCCAAACTGTAGAGTTGGGGGAAATTCACCGTATGAGCGAAATCATTTCTGAACAGTTGTCATCGGTCTCAACCCTAGGGGAGCTACCCTATTTTGCCTGTCATATTTCCCCAGATACACCCTCCGAAAGCGTTGCTCAGCAGTTTGAAGAGCACCCCGAACTCCCGGGGGTCATTGTGGTGGAGGGCGACTCCTTGGTGGGGATGGTCTCAAAAGTTAAATTTTTTGAGCGCATGAGTAAACAGTTTGGCCGTGAGCTATACTTGCCCCGCCCGATCAAATTACTCCCAGAAATTGAAAAGCCCAAGGTGCCGCCGCTACTACTTTCGGGACGCACGCCCATTGAGGAGGGGGTTAGGCAAGCCCTCAGCCGTCCGGCTAATTTTGTCTATGAACCCATTGTTGTGCGCAAAGCGCGGCAGCTTTGCCTTGTGGATATGCGGGTTGCCCTACTGGCCCAAACACAAATCCTCACCAAGAGAACCATTTTTATTGAGCAGCAGCACGTCCACACCCAGCAACTGCTCCAAAGCTTGCAGGCAGAACAGGAACGCAATAAAATCTATGCCCAACGCCTTGAGGAAGAACTGAATCGCATCCAGCAGATGAATGAGCGGCTCGAAACCCAAGAGCGGGAATCGCGGCAACAGGCGGAGCGGATTGCCTCCCTCAACGAGCGTTTTGTCTCCATTAGCCATCTGCTCTCGCAGCGGGGGCAAACAACCTTTGAGCAAACCTTTGCCGGGGTCAGCCAAATCGGCAAGTACACCGCCGCCGTTTACAAGGTGAGTGAGCGTCTCAACAGTGATCTGGCAACGGTGGATCTGGCCACCCATCAAATTGGTGAAATTACGCGGCAAGTGCGACACTTGGCCGTCCAAGCCAGCCTCATTGCAAACCGCCACGGCGAGACCATGGCGGGCTTTGACTTCATTAGCGATGCCATCAATAAATTGGCGAATCAGGTGGCCTTGGCCAATCATCAAGTGGCTGAAATTGCCAGTCAATTTCGCATGAACATCCGCGAAGTGGTGCAATTAACCAGTTCGGGCGAAGACATTGCCCGCTCGCTCTTTAGCCAAATTGAGGAGACCCAAAAGGCCATCCAGGAGCTAGAAGCCTTAGCGACGACCGGGGAAGAGTTCCTGCCGGACTCTGATGATTCCTATGAACTATCTGTTGCTTAGGGAAGTGGAGCATTCGTCATTGGATGGGTTTCCGGCTTGAAGGGGCGCTCCAAGAGATGGCCAAGAGCCGCTTGCGGGGTGAGTTGCCCCTGTAGCACTGCGGCCACCATTGCCGTAATCGGAATTTCAAGATCGTGCTGCTGGGCGTAGCGATACAGCACCAGCGCCGTGTTCACACCCTCAGCGGTGCCATGGGTGAGATCTAGGGCTTGGGGCAGGGATTTGCCTTGGCCAAGGTGCCACCCCACCTGATAGTTGCGACTCAGAGGACTGGTGCAGGTGGCCAACAGATCCCCTAACCCGGATAACCCATAAAACGTACTGACTTCACCACCCCAGTGGCTACCCACCCGAACCATTTCGACTAAACCGCGGGTAATGAGGGCGGAGCGAGCATTAATCCCTAAGCCTAAGCTATCGTTAACGCCACAGGCAATGGCAATGACATTTTTGAAAATACCCCCCATTTCAACACCGCGCCGGTCTTCGTTACTGTACAGACGAAAGGTGGCACTTCCTAAGGCATCTTGTACCCGCTGGGTGGCGATTGCCTCTCCCCCAACAACGGCGGCGGCAGGCAGTCCCTGCTGGAGTTCTGCCGCTAGGTTAGGCCCTGATAACACCACTAAGGGGTGCTGCGGACAGTAACATTGCCAAATATCTGCCGCGGTGGAGAAGGTGTCTGCTTCTAGCCCTTTGGTAGCACTGACAAGGGTAAGGTTTGGACTGAGTTGCAATGTGGCGATCGCTTGGGCTACGTCCCGAACCGCCTTAATGGGCAGTGCCGATACCACCAGTTGGATATTCTCAAACCAATCCTGATTCAGTGGGCCTTGAGAGCGTCCCCACAGCCGCACAGTACAGCCCTGCTTTCGGAACAAATAGGACAGGGTTTGCCCCCAATGACCTACGCCAAGAATGAGCACTGTGGGGGGGGGCGGCATGAGGCGAGCTTTACTCCTCTAGGGAGTGACGGTCGAGTTTTGGAACTGCTGCTGCTGGCGTTGGCGAAAGGCTTCCGCCTCGGCGCTCAGATTTTCCATTTGATCGGCAGCCAATTCGTTGAAGTCGCGACCATCGAGCAGTTGCAGGCGATTCATTAAGCCCGGCACCGAAAAGTTAGAGTTTTGACTGGGGTTGAGGATGGAGTTTAGGTCGCCACCGTTAGAATCATTTTGCTGCCAACCTTCCATGGGGTTATTGGTGGGCCTAATTTGCGCCATCCCTAAGCTGCCTACGCTGAGGCTGAACAGGGCAAGCGTACCACTGGCAAAGAGGCGAAGCATCATAGGAGGTTTCCTCACAATCCACTAATGAGGGGACGACGAGCCGGGTGCTCAGGTGCCGGAATGCCGCCAAAGGCTGTGGCGGACGGGAGTGTTGAATGCTGAAATTATACCAAGTTCTTTGCCTAGGGGTTACAAAAATAGCACTGACTGGGGTCGGCCAGCGGCTCTGCCACGGGCAGGGTGAGGGTATGGGAGCAACGCTGACAGCGGTAACGGGTGGCTTTGGCCAAACCGGTAGGGGCACCACACAGGGCGCAGGGACGGCCGGGCAGTGTTTCTGCGGCCACAAAGCCGGGCAGACCACACTGGGGACACCCCTGTTGCATGGCCTTGACCAGTTCGGCGGTGGCGGCGGCAATGACCCCCATGCGGCTGGGGTTCATGTGGGCACGCATGTCGGTTTCAAGGTGCACCCGACCGTCGGGGCTATGGGGAAGCAACGCCGCGATCGCTGCCTCTAACTCGCTGACGGTGGTCATGCCCTTAAAAATTGGCGTATCGGGCACCGGCTCGGCACTGACCATGGCAATGAGGCCATGGCTAGGAAAGCCCACGTTCTCCGCAAAGGCAAGGGCCTCGGACAGGTTGCTGACCCTAGCATGGCTAAAGTTCGTCTCAAGGGAAATGACCTCCCCCCGCAGTTGCAGGTTGTGGCGGCGATCGACGAGCAGTACCAGTTCACGGTTGCTGGGCAGCATCGGGCATTGGGGATGGGGGCCAAAACTCCCTTCACTGGCGATCGCTAAGTCAGCCTCCGTTTCAGCCAACACCCACGCGGCCTTGGCGGCAGCAGCCTCCTCTTGGGTGCCACAGCGGCGGCGATCGCGACTAAAGGTGCCAAACTGATCCGTATCCAGCCCAGTGGCCACCTCAACGGTAATCCCCAGAGCCGCCAGGGCCGGGGCAATCACCTGCTCCTTGCGGTGCTTCGTGGCCAGAATGGCGGTTCGTCCCTGAAAGTAGGGGGTTGTATCCCTAAACGTCACCACCCAAGTACGCCTCAATCACCTTGGGATCATTTTTAACCGTTAGGGGGTCACCCAGAGCAATCAGTTGGCCAAAATCCAAGACAGCAATGCGATCGCAGAGGTTCATGACCAGGGGCACATGGTGCTCAATTAAAATAATTGTCAAGGCAAATGCCTCGTGCAGCCGTCGAATTAACTCGCACAGCCCCTGCTTCTCCGCCGGATTCATACCGGCGGCGGGTTCATCGAGCAACAGTAACGAGGGTTGCAAGGCCAAGGCACGGGCCATTTCCAGTCGCCGCTGCTCCCCGTAGGATAAATGACCCGCCAACTCGTGACGGCGATCGTACAGATCAAGCCAGTACAACAGTTCCCGCGCTCGATCGCCTAATCGCTGCTGCTGTTGCCGCACCAAGGGGGTATGCAGTAGATGCGCCCAAAACCGCGGCACCTCATGGCGGTGCTGGCCAAGACGCACATTTTGCCACACGGTCATTTCCTTAAACAGGCGAATATTCTGAAACGTGCGGCCAATCCCAAGAGCAGCAATCTGGTGTGGTTTCGCTTGGCTGAGGCGCTGCTGACGGAAATAAATTTCGCCACTGCTTAGGGGAATGAGCCCCGTGAGTAGGTTAAACAGGGTGGTTTTACCTGCGCCATTGGGGCCAATAATGCCAAAAATTTCCCCTTCCTCCACCCTTAAGGACACCCGATCCACCGCCTTCAGGCCGCCAAAGCTGCGACTCACCCCGTCAAGGGCTAGGAATGCGGCCTCCCTCATGGCTGCGGCGGTGTTTTTTCAAAGGCTTGGTAGGCAAGGCGTGACACCTGACGAATCAGCTCACTCCCTTGGGGATCATTGTAGGGACGCTTCACCATCATGGCGGCAACGTAGCGTTGGCCGTTGGGCATATCCACCATGCCCGCATCCCCCACGACGGTGCCAATATCACCGGTTTTGTGGGCAATGGTGGCACCTTGGCCAATCCCCGCCGGTAGGAGGGTGTTGGTGACGGTACGGCGCATAATATCAAGGAGGCGATCGCGACTGCGGACAGATACCAACTCCCCTTGACCAATTTTAAGCATCAGCGTCGCCAAATCCCGTGGGCTAGTGGTGTTCGTGCCCTGCATATCCGGCAGCAGGTTGCGGATAACCGTATCCTCTAAGCCCCACTCCTGAAACTGCTGATTCAAGACCGCTGCACCTCCTAGGCGATCGATCAGCATATTGGTGGCGGTGTTGTCGCTAATGGTAATCATCAGATCCGCCACTTCCAAGGCCGCATATTGGGAGTTAGGTTTTTGGTATTGCAGCGTGCCAGCCTCCGGTGCAATTAAATCGGGTCGCATGGTGAGGCGCTCATTCAGGGAAACACGGCCTTCGTCCACCGCCTTAAAAAAAGCCACCAGAATTGGAATTTTAATCGTTGAGGCCGCCGGAAAAACATCGTCACCGGCCACGTTCAGAGCCGCACCAGAGTCAAGGTTAAAAAAGTACAGCCCCGCCGTTAGTTTGGGCTGGCGGGTCACCAACTGTTGGACTTTTTGCTGCAACTCCGCCAAGGGGCGCTCCGGCGGCAGGTCGGGGGGAGGAGCCTCAGGGGCGATCGCCTGGGTAGCCGCCGTCTCTAGGGATAGTTCCTGCGGTTGCAGCACCGAGAGAATCGTGCCAACAATAGCCGCTAGTGCCACCACACTAACGCCAAAGCGAAGACTAATTAAAAACAGGTTGGGGCGCGGTGGTGAGGTCTGGGCTAGGGATGGTAAGGCAGAAGCGGAGCGGGATAGTGAAGAGACGCTAGACTGTTGAACCATCGATCGATACCGTGCAACCATGCCACTACTGTAAAGGGGAAGAGTCTGATTTTGGCGCGTGGTCGATCGCCCATTCCAATTGCCGTACCATCCCCCGCAGCAGAGCAACCTCTGCCTCCGTTGGGTAAGCGCGGCCAAGGAGCGATCGCACCTTTTCCATGCGACTCGCTGCCGTGTGGGGATATAAAAAACCAACCCGCAGCAATAACTGCTCGAGGTGGTCATAGAACCCCTGCAACCGCTCAAACGTGACGGCAGACCCCTGCTCAGAGGTTCCCGTCGGGTTGCTGGCAGCGCACCACAATTCATAGCAACATACGCCCACAGCCTGAGCCAGATTCAAAGATGGGTAGGGAGCCGCGGTGGGAATCCGAATCAACCCTTGGGCAAGCGCTAACTCCTGATTGGTTAAGCCGCGATCTTCCCGCCCAAAGATAAGAGCCGCCGTGCCCGTCCCCAACAGTTGTGGTAGTCCCTGCCGTAGGGGCCAGCAGGGGAGGGCTAAATCGGCAACATCCCGACCCACGGTGGCAAACACCCGCTGACAATCTGCCAAAGCCGCCGCAAGGCACTCGCTAATTGTGGCCTGCTCGAGGATGTCTTTACCATGAACCGCCCAGCGATAAGCCAGTTCACTGTGGGGGCAGCAGCGGGGATTCACAATCCATAACTGCTCTAGCCCCATATTTTTCATGGCTCGAGCCACACTGCCGATATTAATTTCACCGCTCGGCTCAACCAGAACAATGCGTACCTGCCTAATGGCTGAGGGAATAGGCGTAGGAGACAAAATAAAAAATTCATTAACATTCCCTAAATGATTTTAGAGGATTTGTCCCCGATCCCTCAAGCGCTGATACAACAAGCGGTTTAGGCACTGTATCTAAACGTTAAGACCTGTAGCGATTATCAACAATCCCTCAGAATGATCGTTACAATTAGGGGTAATTTTTGGTGTTTGCCCGCTGCTCCCTCAGCAAGGGGAATTTGCGTCAGGGCAGCCTATAGTTCCCTCGTAGTTACGGATGGACGGTTTAGCTTTTGGTAACGAGGAGTTAATGTTATGCTGCGTTTCATGAGTCTTCACTGGTCTAAACTCAGTGTGTTAGGCATCCTTTACTGCGCTTTAGCCGCTGGTCTAGGGTACCTTACGAATATGCAACTGGATGCTATGCAAGATCAAGTCAATGCCTTGCAACTAACCCACAGCCTGAACGAATTCGAGTAACCGCCCCCTCAAACTCAAGCGGTGAGCCTTGAGGCAAGTTTATCCGCAATTTTGCGGGCAACTTTGTTACATCAATTTTGTTAATTGTGTTAAATAATGTCAAGGTTGCTTTCAAGAGGCTTTAGCTTCAAGGGTTAAATCCTCAGTTAAGCCAATTTCGCGCTTGAGCAGTTCCACGGACTGCGGATCAATGTAGCTTTCGCAGCAGATCAAGCGGGGCACACGGATGAGCTCATGCCGTGCGGCGGCAATGGCCTCCTTCACCCGATCGCCACTGGCGCGATCGCTGATAATAGTGTGGGCACGGTGCACAAGGGCATTGAGTTTGTAGGTATCGTTCACCTGTGCGGTGACCAGCAGTAACTCCTCACCCCGCAGGCTGTGAATCATCACCTCCGCCACCCCGAGGGTACCGGAACTAAGGCTGACTAAACCGAGGCAGGATCCCTTCGGCAACTGCCGCACCACCTCTAACTCCCGCTGATAGCTGTAGATGTCAATGAAAAAGACACGCACATCCTTATCGCGGGTAATGGCTTCCGTCATGCTGGCAAAATAGCGCACGGTGACAAGGGTGGCGCTACTGTCGGGTTGCAGTACCGTATCCAGTTCCTCTAGGAACACCAGTTCGACAGGAATTGGCAGCAACTGTTGCAACTCCTGCACAATTAACTCCCCGGCTCCTTGGTCATGCCGTGGCACCGTCACCATGACCCGCACGCCTGCTTTCTGGCGGGCATCAATTTCCGCTAAAAATAATTCGCGAATTTGGCCCAGGGAATAGCCCATACCCAAAAGGGTGTCCATACTTTCTTGGACAATGCGGTGCACGGGCACCACCGCGGGTCGCCGCTGGCGGGGACGGGTTTCTTCTTGGCCAAGGGCACGCACATAAATGCCAGACCCCACTTGGGGCACCACCAACCCTGCTGCTTCAAGGCGTTCATAGACCTTGCTAATGGTGTTGCGGTGTAAGCCGGTTTGCATGGCCAATTGCCGGGTACTGGGCAGACGATACCCAGGCGGAAACTGGCGGGCAGCGATCGCAAAGCTAATTTGATTAAAAAGCTGGGTCGAGGCAGGAATTTCGCTATCGGGTTGGATGTGGAACTGAATCATGGTCTCCCTTCCGCCGCTCAAGAACTGTCCTAGGGTGATACGCCCAGCCGCTGGAGGCTATGCCAGATGCAAAACCCACCCCTAATCGCTGCATAAACTGTCACAATTGATAAGTAATTTTACCGCACGTTCTGCAGGTTACCATTGAGCACAGGCTATGGCCAGACTCAACTCCCCTAAAAAACAAAAAAAGAGGCCATTGCTGACCCCTCAAGACACTTTGACCGCTGAAAATTGGGAGAGAGTTAAGGTCTAGAGCAGACCCCAGAAGTGAAGCACGCCTTCTTTGGTGATCAATTCTGTAAGAAGAGCCGCCACAAAGCCAATCATGGCAAGGCGACCGTTCCAGATTTCTGCTTGGGGGGTAAACCCAAACACCCATGCATTGCGATCATCTGACTTGATGGTTTTGGTATCTTCCATGGTTTTGACTCCTGATCGAACCCTGTAGCCTTAATGTAACAATTCTTTACTAATTGTGCAACATCTCTTAATGAATTTTTCTCTATTGCTGCCCCAGAGTAGCCCCCCGGCTCAGTCAATCACCGCCGCCGTTTTCACGGTTTCCAGCTTGGCAAGGATCTGGGGCTTGTAGTTTTCAAACTCGTTTTTGAGGAGGTTGCGGCTAATAGCGGCAGAGGCGGAGGAAGGCAGGTTTTTGCTGGTTTGCACCCAGTCCCGCAGCAGTTGTCGTTGGAAGGTGGCAATGGTGAAGGTGCGCACATTGATGCAGTGGAGCGGATCCTCTAGGGAGAAAAAGAGCAGCGGATAGTACCCTGTTTCCGACAGCAGCAGGCATAGTTCTTGGTTGCGGGGGAGTTTCATATCCAGATAGCAGGGGAGCCAGCGGGGGCCTTGCTGCGGGTCGTAGATGGCGGTAATCCACAAAATCATCGGATGGGGGCTGGTGGTAAACAGAAACTGGTTGTAGCGAATGTTGAGCATCCGTCGGTCAATTTCAGCCCGCGGCAGCATGACCCACAGCCCTGCCGCCGATTCCCGCTGGGCGTACAGCGGCGCCGGAAAAACAATTTCCGCAATGGGCTTATCGCTGGGCCATGTACTTTGCCAACAGGCCTCTTCAACGGTGGCAAGGGCAACCGGCAACTCCTCGGGGGCGCTGGGCTGGGAGGTTTTGGCGGTTGTTGGCTCAATGCCGGGCTGGGTGATGCGGCTAATGCCCAGTTGTTCTTCGAGGGTACTGATAGTCTGGATAATGTCGGCGGTGGTTTGGGGCCGGTCTGCGGGCGATTTGGCCATGCAGGCCATGATCAACTCTTCGAGGGCGGGGGGCAGGTGCAGACCCGGACTGGCCACACTAAAGGGGGTTGGTTTTTGAAAGTGGTGGGCTTTGAACCAACTGCCGATAGAGTGGGTGTCTGCTTGGATGGGCATTTTGCCGGTCAGCAGTTCGTACATGGTAATGCCGAGGCTGTAGATGTCGGAGCGGTGATCCAGTTCCCGCCCTTCGATTTGTTCGGGTGAGCAGTAGGCAAGGGTGCCCATAAAGGAGGAGGTTTGCCCCTGCTCAGAAATATCCCCCAGAAACTTGGCAATACCGAAGTCCAACACCTTGGCCAGTTCCCCCATGGTGCCGTCGTTGATCACCAGTACGTTACTGGGCTTGATGTCGCGGTGAATAATGGGGCATTTTTGGCCTTCGATGATGACCCCTTCGTGGGCAACCTGTAGGCCAAGGCAGATGTGACGGGCAATCCGCAAAAAGCGGGCAAGGGGCAGCGGTTCCTCAAGTAATAGATCGCTGAGGTTATCGCCTTCTAGGAATTCCATGACGTAGAAGGGCACCTCTTCGTTATTCATGCCGTAGTCTAGGACGCGCACAACGTGCATGGTCTTTTGGCCGAGCAGGGCACCGGCCCGCGCCTCTTGGGCAAAGCGGGTTTTCATGCGGTCGTTGAGGAGGGTTTGGGCTAAAAATTTGACGGCAACGGGTACCCCCCCTAGAAGGACATCTTCGGCACGGTACACCCGTCCCATCGAGCCTTTGCCAATGAGTTCGGTGAGGCGGTACCGATTCATGAGGGTTTGGCCAATATTGGTGTCGCGGTACTGCTCTGACATAGCGTGCCTCGGTGATGGTGCCCTACTCTGGTTGTACTTGATTGGGGGGGGCGATCGCCAACTGGGCTGACGTGGGTTAGGTCACTGGCACGGCCAACCACGACATCAGGGTGGAACTGGTAATTTGGACTTCGGTATTCAGGTCGGGGATGGGAATAAAGACCACGCCACCGCTACAGGACATCTCGCCGGTGGCCCGCCATGCCCCTGCGGTGTAAACCAATACCTGATCCACCGCTTGCCGCCGCCAACTGCGCCACATATCACTGGCGGCACAATCGTACAACTGCAAGCCAGCGGGAATTTCAACCGCTCTAAAGGCCACCAGTTGCGATTTGTTTTCGGCTAAGTCCGGAAAAAACGAGGCGGCAATTAAGGCTTGGCGTAAGGGTTCCCATGCCTCACTGTAGCGCTTGACAATAATTTGCAGTCCGCCGTCCTCCTGCTTGGCTGTGGCAATCACGCCCGCTTTGTTATCCACCAGTTGCAGGCTACCAAAGGCAGACTCCACCCGATAGTTAGTATTTGATACGAGGCTGGTGGCTCCCTTGAGGGCATCGGCAATAAAGGCCGCAAAAAGTTCCGCATCATCCATGGGGTTGTCCCTTACACCTCTAGCGTTGAATAGATGCCTATCTAGTGATTAGTTTACCTACTTTATCGGGCACAACACCGTTCCAACGGTCTTCAGTGTGAGGAACCGGGATTTTATTGCTGGCAAATTAAAATCTGGTGAAAAATTTCTTTTCTGAGGCGATCGCAAACCTCCGTATAATCATGGATTGAAAGGGAGTCGTAACACTGCCTTCACTGGACTCTTAACCGGGGGTATCTCCCAACTCTGACTGCTTTGAGATGCTTTGACTTCTGAGGTTAACCATGAAATATCGCGTTTTAATGGCGACTCTACTGGCGGTATGCCTAGGAATACTGTCCTGGAGTACGCCGGCCATGGCTGCAAAACAGACTTTAACCTACGATGATATTGTCGGTACAGGCTTGGCCAACAAGTGTCCGACGCTGGACGACAGCGCCCGCGGTTCCTATCCCATTGATCCTTCGCAATCCTATCGGATCGCGCAATTGTGTCTGCAGCCCACCACCTTTTTGGTGAAAGAGGAGCCAAAAAATAAGCGGCAGGAAGCTGAGTTTGTGCCGACCAAGCTGGTGACCCGTGAAACCACGAGCCTCGATCAAATTCAAGGGGAACTGAAGGTCAACAGTGATGGTAGCCTCACGTTTGTGGAAGAGGATGGGATTGACTTCCAGCCCATTACGGTGCAGATGCCCGGGGGCGAGCGAATTCCGCTGCTGTTTACGGTGAAAAACCTCGTGGCGACAACTCAGCCGAATATCACCTCCATCAATACGTCAACGGATTTTAGTGGCGAGTTTAACGTGCCCTCCTACCGCACGGCCAACTTCCTTGACCCCAAGGGGCGTGGGTTAGCCTCAGGCTATGATTCGGCGGTGGCAATTCCGCAGGCTAAGGAGGAGGAGTTGGCGCGGGCCAATGTGAAACGCTTCTCCCTGACCAAGGGTGAACTTTCCCTGAATGTGGCTAAGGTGGATGGCCGCACGGGGGAAATTGCCGGTACCTTTGAGAGTGAGCAACTCTCGGATGATGATATGGGTGCCCACGAACCGCACGAGGTAAAAATTCAAGGGGTCTTTTACGCTCGTATTGAACCCGCTTAGGATCAACGGTTGATGGCGGCTCTCTTAGAACTTCAGGATCTACGGGTCGCCTACCCGGCAACGGGAACATCATCTGCTGCAAGCTTTGTGGTGGATGGTGTTTCTTTTAGGCTGGCGGCGGGCGAGCGACTCGGCTTGGTGGGGGAGTCGGGCTGTGGGAAGTCCACCCTCGGTAAGGCGATTTTGCACCTGTTACCCAAAGGGTCGTTGGTGGAGGGGGAGATCCTGCTGGCGGGGCAGTCCTTGAGCCGTTTAGGCCCTAGGGAGCTACGGCGGTTACGGGGGGAGCAGGTGGGGTTGGTGTTTCAGGATCCCATGACGCGCCTCAACCCGCTGATGAGTGTCTATGACCACTGTGATGAACTGCTGCGCAGTCATTGGCCTCAGATGAGGGGGCGATCGCGCCGGCAGCGGATTGTTGAAACCCTAGAGACCGTAAAGATTCCGGCTAGTCGCCTGTACCAGTATCCCCATGAGTTTAGTGGTGGGATGCGGCAGCGGGTGGCGATCGCCTTGGCGTTACTATTGGATCCGCAACTGATTATTGCCGATGAACCAACCACGGCGCTGGATGTGACGGTGGCAGCGGACATTCTTGACGAGCTAAGCCGCCTGTGCCAAGAGCGCCAAATGGGTTTGCTGCTCATTTCCCACGATCTGGCCATGATGGGGCGCTACTGCGATCGCTTGGCTGTCATGTACCAAGGTCGCATTGTGGAAATGGATCAGGCCACCAACGTATTATCCGCGCCGCAGCATTCCTACACCCAATCCCTGCTGCAAGCGGCACAGCCCCACCCCTTAACGACCCCTGACCCCTTAAGGGAGGCGGCACCGCCTTTAGTAGAAGTACAGCACCTACAACGCCACTACCGCCTAGGGGGGTGGCTCCAGCCTAAAACAATCATTCCGGCGGTTGATGGTGTGGATCTGTGTTTGCGCCGCGGCGAAACCTTGGGTTTGGTGGGGGAGTCCGGCTGTGGCAAAAGTACCCTGTCGCGGTTGATTTTGCAGTTAATTCCGGCCACCGCGGGGGAAGTGGTCTTTTTGGGGCAAGCCCTTAGTCAGCTTTCCCCCCAAGATCTACGAGCAGCGCGTCGCAATTTTCAAATGGTGTTTCAAGACCCCCACGCGTGCCTAAATCCCAAAATGACGGTGGGGGAAAACCTGCTGGAGCCACTACTCATTCACCGTCTGTTTGAGGGGGCCGCCGCCGAGCAGCGGGTCCTCGAGATGTTAACCCAAGTCGAACTTACCCCCAGCCGCGACTATTATCACCGCTACCCCTATGCCCTTTCCGGCGGTCAGCGGCAACGGGTGGCGATCGCCCGCGCCCTGATTACCCAGCCCCAGTTTGTGGTGTGTGATGAGCCGGTGAGTATGCTGGATGCCCATATTCAGCGTCAAATTTTAACCCTCATGCAGCAACTGAAGGCGCGCCTGCAACTCACCTATCTATTTATTACCCATGACCTAGGGGTCGCGCGGGATTTTTGCGATCGCATTGCCGTCATGCACGCCGGTAAAATTGTTGAACTCGCTCCCACGGCCACCCTATTTGCCCAGCCCCAACACCCCTACACCCAAAAATTGCTGGCCGCTGTCCCAACCCTCTAAAGCCCAAGAGGATCAGCTATACAGGGTAAACAGGGAGCGAAAATCCAGCAGTCGCCATACCATGGCCCAGAAGGCATCTAGTCCGTGGGGAGCCTTGGGCTTGTGCCACCAAGTTAACCCACCGTAAAGTAACTGGATCAGGCGGCGACTGGCCTCATCCTCCACCTCTAAAAACCGCAAGTAGAGGCAGCTTTGTTCTTCTTCCTGCCGGGTTCGCACAATCGCGGCCTTCACACTAAAGTCCTGCTCTAAAAACGTCAGCGTGCCCACGGTGTCTTGGGCTGAGATCTGCCGTCCTGCCGTGAGTAATAAAGCCGCTCCCGTTTCTGAGACATCACGGGTATAGCCCCAAAAGGTTTGCCGTCCCAGTTGTAGCCGACACACCGTACAGATGGGAAAGCGATCGCTCTGGCGACGGGTAGGCTGATCAATGGCCGCCAGCACCCCAATTAGCGCAATAAAGGCGTTGTAAATGGTCCAGGCCAGCATCACCTCGAGGCCCGCCCGCTCGTACTCCATCGGTGGCCACACGCCAAACCAGTAACCACCGTAGCGGATAAAAATACCCAGGGCAGAGGCTAGAACCAGCAGCAACAGCGGCCATGTAAAGGTTAAATTCAGAGACTTACGATTGGAGAGCGTGCCCTTGTTGGTGACCAAGCTGCCAATTTTGCCAAAGGGGTTCCGCAGAATTTTAATGAGTTGCACCATGGCGGGAAAGGCAAACATGGCCTCATAGACTTCCCCCCACAGGGAGAAGTAACGCCCTTCGGTGGCCCAGCTAAAGGTGGCGAGGGTTAACAGCGTATAGGGAAGCGCAAAGTAGAAGTATTCCCAAACGCCAGCAACCGTCAGGGAGATGCCCGTCATCAAACTCAGAAAAGGCCCCACCAAAAAGCAGGCGCGGATAAAGGGGTTAATGTTGTGCAGCAGCAGCGAGAGGTGGCAACTGCGCTGAAACCATGAGAGTTTTGACCAAATGGGCAACTCATCCCCACAGAAGTAAATCTGCATGTTGCCTTGCAGCCAGCGCAGCCGCTGCTCGAGGTGATCGCGGAAGTTGCGGGGAGACTCCCCCATGCTGAGAATTTCGTTCAAATAAATGAGGCGGTATCCGGCAATCTGCATCTTGGTGCCGGTTTGGAAATCTTCCACAACGCAGCGGGTGTAGTAGCCGCCCACTGCTTCTAGAACTCGCCGCCGCACCACGTAGGAGGTGCCACAGCAGATGATGGCGTTGCCAAAGTCGCGCCCGGGCTGAATAAAACCAAAAAAGTATTCCATATCCCCAGGCATCATGAATTCGATGCCTAGGTTTTGGGCGTGGTAATCTGGGTTGAAAAAATGCTGCGGCGTTTGCACCATGGCAATGTTGTCGTTTTGAAAGAAGCCCACAGTGCGGCGCAAAAAATTCTGAAACGGCAGGAAATCGGCATCAAAGACGGTAATCAGTTCGCCGCTTGTCTGCTGTAGGGCATGGTTGAGGTTGCCCGCTTTGCGGTGTTCGTTGGTGGGGCGGGTGATGTACTTCACCCCGAGGCGATCGCACAGTTCCGCCACTTCGGGACGACGGCCATCATCGAGAACGTAAATGGTTTTATTGCTGTAGTCCATCGACTGACAGGCGACAATGGTGCGCCGCAAAATGTAGGGCGGTTCGTTATAGGTGGGAATAAAGACATCAACACTGGGGCAGTACTGCCGCGATTGCACCGCCTCCTGATACTGATTAGCTTCTTGGCTGCGCTGGCGATCGGTGAGCCATGCGGTTTGGTAAAAGTAGAGCAGATAGGTGATAAAGTACAGCACCTCTAACCCGTAAAAGCTGATGCTGGCAACGGCGCTCAGCCAATGGGCGGTGTTGAGGGTCACGAGGCCCCGCCACAACAGGTAGCGAACGCCAAAGAGCACGACAACAAAGCGCACCACCAAACGGGTGATGTTATTGCTGGGAATAACATTGAGGGCGATCGCCACCAAGGCCGCCAGTACCAGTGGCCACCATTGACTGAGATCATCTCTGGGCAATTGCAGCAGGGGCGGCAGTGGGCGCAACTTACCGGGATTGACCAGATCAATCGGGAAGAGGGTGGGCCGCCAGACCGTTGCCAACAGCACCACCAGCAGGGTGAGCAGGCTCAATACAAAAAAGCCCCACACCCACGGGGAAACGAGTTGGGGGGGCGCAGCCGGTTTCGACGGCGGTTCGCGAGTCATGATGAATCCTTGGGATGAACCTAGGCCACCGTCGGCATGTGTAGGCGGGCAAAAATCATCCGACCAGCGGAGGTTTGTAAGGCACTGGTGACCACCACCGACAACTGATCGCCAATGTGGTCAACCCCTTCTTCCACCACCACCATCGTGCCGTCTTCGAGGTAGCCAATCCCCTGAGCGGGTTCTTTCCCTTCCTTGAGAATCTTGAGTTCGAGGGTGTCCCCCGGCAAATAGATAGGACGCAGAGCCTGAGCCAGTTCGTTAACGTTAAATACATCCACCTTTTGGAAGCGCGCCACCTTGTTCAGGTTAAAGTCATTGGTGACGAGGGTGCCATGGATTTCTTGGCACAGCCGCACAAGCTTGGCATCTACTGTGGTTAAGTCGGGGTAATCTGCCGAGTGAATCACGATGCGATCGCCCAAATGGGCTTGCAGGCGATTGAGGACATCGAGGCCACGGCGACCGCGACTGCGTTTTTGATCGTTGGCAGCATCGGCAATGAGTTGAAGTTCTTGGAGCACAAATTGGGGCACAATAATTTGCCCTTCCAAGACCCCGAGGTTCAGCAGCGCCTCAATACGGCCATCAATAATGCAACTGGTATCTAAAACCTTGGCACGGGCAGGTTTGAGCATTCCCTCCGCCAAGAGGCTACTTTCTACGGAGTTGGGGTTAATCAGCCGCAGCAGGGCGCGACCATGGCTATCGGCCAGCGTGGTCCCCGAGTAGGCAAAGACAACACTGGTGAGCACCGCCACTAAGGGCTTAATAAAGGAAAAATCCTTGGGAATCGGCAACAGAAAGATAGGCGCAAGCATCAGGTTGGCCAAGAGCAACCCCACCACTAACCCCACTGCCCGTGAGAGTAGGGTTTCAGCAGGCAGTTGCCGAATGCTGCGCTCCAGCCGATGGTAAAGGGTTTGCAACAGCAGGCCAAGGGCAATACCCACTAACCCACCAAACCCTGCCGTGACCCACTGCAAGCCGCGGACGTTCGCCACTTGATCAAGAACCGCCGCTGGCAGTAAGTCAACGCTATTAAAGCCAACGGCAATCCCCATCACTAAGATAATGAGGAGTAAAACTGTATCGAGCATTGGTTTGCTCCTGCGGTGCTGGATGTTCCGTAAGCCGTTATTTTGGATTATACTTCTTTCCCTTTAGAGACGGTGGTCGCGGCGGCATCTGCCTCTAGCTGCCGACTAATGCGGGTACCTGCCCGCAGGCCAGCCGCCTCTGCCTGTGGCCCAAGGGTTACCCGTGCCACGATGCCCCCCAAGGTAGCCCAGAGGGTTTCCCCCACAAAGGAGCGACTGGTTTTTAACCACCACTCTAAAAGCAGATCCACAGAGGGGGGTGCAGGAGGGGTAGGTTCAGCCATCTGCCGGGCAAGGTCTTCCCCCACTTGGGAGCCAATCATGCTGCCCACCACTCGGCCCACGGTTTCGCCCACCGGCCCCATCACCACCTGACCCGCCAGTCCGCCAGCAATTTCGCCAGCGGCCTCACCAATTTTATCGCCGGAACGCACTTCTAGGGCTTGGGTGACCTGCTGCGGCACCTGCTCAAGGGAGGTAAACTGCAATTGACTGATCTGTTCTGTGGCACTCATCCCTAGGCGCGCCCCAATCACGCCGCCCACAAATGTGCCCACTTGCACCCCCATGACGGCTCCGGCAGGCCCCATAAATAAGCCGCCCGCTGTGGCTCCGACCATGCCCCCGACCACATCGCCAACGTAGCCCCCCACCACAAAGCCCCCCATGGCGGTGGCCTTCTGCCCCACCTCTTCCGGCTCGAGGGCAAAGGCGCGGGTCAGGTTTTGCAGCCCCTTGTTGCCTTGGCCGATAATTTGGACATCCCCCCACAGTTGAAGAGCCGCCAACAGTTGCAAAGGGGTGATCTGCTCTAGGCGGTATTCAATGGTGATGGAGGCAGCCAAGGGATTGCAACGCACCGCCGTCACCCCCTCTAAGGTGTGTAGGTAGGCCACTAAGGAGTCGCGAAAGCCTTGATCGGTTTTTAGCTCTTGAAGGCGCAGGCGGAGGCGATCGCCCGTGAGGTGCATCACTTCGGCAATCGGGGCGGTGTCAGCGGCAGCCATTAGAATTCCTTACAGCAGGCTCTACCGTTGTTCTAGCATGTGCCCCAAAGGGGTGGGGAATTCTGTCAAAATGTAAAGATGACGGTGTTGAGGTTAGACGCACCATGTCGGTCACGGTCAAGGTTGAGCATCTCAAAAAGTCCTACGGTGCAGTGACAGCGGTTGAGGATGTGTCCTTTACCGTTACGGCGGCAGAAATTTTTGGCCTACTGGGTCCCAACGGCTCCGGTAAAACCACGACCCTGCGCTGTTTGTGTACCCTCTCACAGCCAGATGCCGGTGTGCTGGAGGTCTGTGGCCTGTCGGTGAGCCATCAGCCCCACTTAGTCCGCCAAAAACTAGGGTATGTGGCGCAGGAGGTGGCGCTCGATAAAATTCTCACCGGTCAGGAGTTTTTAGAGTTACAGGCGGCGCTGTACCATATTCCCCGCTCGCTGATTCCCCAGCGGATTGAGGCGGTACTGGATCGCCTTGACCTGCGGCAGTGGCGCGATCGCAAGTGTGGCACCTACTCGGGGGGCATTCGCAAGCGTTTTGATCTGGCGGCAGGTTTATTGCACCAACCCCAAGTTCTGGTTTTAGATGAACCGACGGTCGGCCTCGATATTGAAAGTCGCCAAGTCATTTGGGAGGTGCTGCGGGATCTAAAGGCGCAGGGGCTGACCATTATCCTCACGAGTCATTACCTAGAGGAAGTCGATCTTCTTAGCGATCGCCTAGCCATTCTCGATAAGGGGCGCGTCATTGCTAGTGGCACGCCAGCGGAACTAAAGGCCAACCTCGGGGGCGATCGCATTACGGTGCGGGTGCGGGAATTTACCCCCTACAGCGAAGCCCAAGCGGCGCAAGACCGACTCACCCAACTGGCCTGTGTCAAATCGGTACTCATCAATCGCAACCAAGGCAACTCCCTCAATTTGGTGGTCACCAATGCAGAGGTGGCTCTGAGGGACATTCAGACGGCATTTGCCGAAGCTGGGCTATCCCTGTTTAGCTTGGCGCAGTCTCGCCCCAGTTTAGATGATGTGTATCTGGCGGCAACGGGGCAAACACTCCTCGATGCAGATTTGGCGGCCACTGCCCAGCGGGACAGCAAACAACTGAAGAAGGAGGCGATGCAGCGCTAGTGATGGCTATCCCAGCCACCGTTGGCCAGTTCATCGCCGTAGTCATCGTAATCCTCTTCGCCATCAAAGGCATCGAGTTCCTCAAGGACGGGATTGAGCAGAACCGCCATTTCCGCCTCGTGATGGGTCAGCCATTGCCCTTGAGTGCGCAGCCAGCGGGGCGCATTGAGATAGCGGGCAAAGTACCAAGGCGGTGCGGTTGGCTGGGTAATTTCTGCTTGGACGCGCACGCTTTCGCCGGGATAGTAGGCATCCTCGGGTTCAATGTCGAGCCAAACTTTTTGGCCAATAATCTCTTGGGGAAGCATCATAATGGGTGATTCCTTGAGGAACCTCGCGTTACCTTTATTGTATAAGTTGTGTCTATGTTGTAGCGAATCTCCGGCAGGTTCGCCACCCCTGTGGTCGGTTATGGTTGCTGGCTCAGCCAGGCGATCGCCTCCCGTAACCATGCTTCGGGATCGTTACTCTGAGCGAGGGTGGGGGTTTGACCAACCGCCGCCAGTGCCGCTGCAATTTCGCGATCGCTATAGCCCAAGGCGAATAGGGTTAATTCCAGCTCTTCCCGCAGGGTGGCGTTAGGTACTCCGGCAGCCGGTACGTTCGTGTCCTGTCGCCATGCCGCTAGGGAGGCTTTTAGTTCAAGGGCAATCCGTTCTGCCGTTTTTTGACCCACCCCGGGGGTGCGACTCAGCCGCCGTGTGTTGCCACTAACAATGGCTTGCACCAACTCCGGCAAGGAGAGTGTATCCAGCAGCGCCAGTGCCAGTTGCGGCCCCACCCCATTCACCCGAATTAAGCGTAAGAACAAATCCCGCTCTGCGGCACTGCCAAAGCCGTAGAGGGTCATCTGATCATCGCGCAAAACAAGATGGGTAAAAATTTGCACCACCTCAGCACTAGGGGGATAAGCCTTGAGCAGGGCAGTGGTCACACTGAGGCGATAGCCAATCCCGTGAACGTCGAGGACTAAAAAGGATCGGTTAGGCGCATCCCGCTGCTGGGCAACAACGTATCCTTTCAGGTAATCAAACACGCAACAGTACCACCCAACGACGCCGTTGCTCAACCCTAAGAGCCAGCAGTTGCTGTTTCTAGCTCCACCCCTTCTAGGAGATCGTTGACTGGGAAGCGATCTAGGAGGTGGCGTGCCTGCTGGGCACTTTGACGCAGTTGTGGGCTGGTGTGGGGAGCATGGGGAATCTGGGAGAGAAAGTCAAGGGTGCGCCGCAACAAACGCACAATATCGCCCGCATCAAGGTTGGTTTGGGCACAGAGTTCGTTCCAAGGGGTTCCCAAGGCCCAGTACTCAACCAAGCCAATTAAGTCCCATTCGTACCAGAGGGGAAAGATAATCTGCCGTCGCCGCTGAATTTGAAAGAGTCGGCGGCGGGTTGGGCTAAGGGCGGCCAAGCACTCCTCGACTTCGCTGGCAATGGGATAGTTGCACCAACTGTCAGAGCGCGGTGTTTCGGTGACAAGGGCGGCAACCGCTGCTGCCAACAGGTGGGGGGGCAGGTTATCTAGCTCGCCGGAGGCAAGAGCAAGGGCTAACCAGAGTTCGTTTTCGCCCCGTAAGGCCGCGGCCATTTCCCCAAGGGGGGTGGGGGTCAGGTCGTTGAGGCCGCCAAAGTCTTGCAGGGCACCCACCAGTGAGAGGAACTGATCCCAGTGGCGCTGGGCTTGCAGGGTCAGTTTTTGACGGCGATCGCCCAATTCTGTCAGCAGCCGCTCTTCCCGACGCACGAGCCGCAAAAGATTATTGACATTTTGGGGGAAGCTGGCCTGCAGTTGACTCAGTTTAGCTTGCAGGTCGGCAATTTTGGCCTGTTGGGCCGCCACTTGCGGGGCCGGTAGCACCGGTGGCAGGTCTGGGATTTGCTCTAGCCACTGTTGGGGCTGGGGAACGGGACAGGTTGCGCCAAGGCGCAGTTTGAACCCCTCGGGTAAGGGCGGTAGCGCTGAGACCGCGGGGCGATCCGGATAGACTCCCAGAATGTGCTCAGCCGCAACCACCTGCAGGCGGCCATCGCTGCCTAGGCAAACCCAGTGAGGGAACTGACCGGAGCCCGGCACTTGATGGCACAGTACGGCGGCTAGGGGAGGCTGCTCGGCCACGGTGGGTTTTAGGTGGATCCAGGTGCCTATCGGCGCGGCCATGATCAGGGGTAGGAGTTCGTGGGTGCGTTCCTGCGCCGCCTGCTGCTGCAAAATTTTTAGGAGGCGTTGGTCTTGCTGTAACCGTTCCCGTAGTTTTTGATAGGTGGCCAGTTGGCGGCGGTCTATGGCGGCAAGCCGTTGCTGGACGCTGCTAAGCTCTGTTTCTAGGGCAGCGATCGCTTGGCGTTGGGGGGTCAGGTGCAGGGTGGCAAGGTACTGGCCAAAACTGCGCTCCACCAGTTCCCGTGCCTCGGTAAGGGTGTGGCGCTGGAGCAGGTTCAAGACCATGCCATAGCTGGGGGTAAACTGGCTAATCAGGGGATCGGGGGCAGCGGTCGCCAAAAAGGCCGCTTCGTTGGCCCCTTCAAAGGGGGTTTGTAGCGTCACGACATGGCCAATGGTATCCATCCCCCGTCGTCCGGCACGGCCAGCCATCTGTAAAAATTCAGAGGCCGTTAGCAGGCGGTGGCCGCTATCGGTGCGCTTCGAAAGGGTGGAAATAACGGTGGTCCGGGCGGGCATATTGATCCCCGCCGCCAAGGTTTCCGTTGCAAACACCAGTTTAATCAGCCCCTCCTGAAAGAGGGTTTCGACAAAGGTTTTGACGACGGGCAGTACCCCCGCATGGTGGGCGGCAATCCCCTGATACAGGGGAGCAATCATTTCGGGCGCAACAATCTCTTGGTGCTGGACTAAAAAATTATCAACCTGGGCGGCGAGGGTGGCCTTCTCGGCCTCTGTGAGCAGACTGATTCCCTGAGCCTCCTGTACGGCTTGATCGCAGCCGCGGCGACTAAAAATAAAGTAAATGGCGGGCAGCATATCCCGCTGTTGCAGTTGACCCACCACGTAGCGAATGCTGAGAAACTCCCGCTTTCCCCCCCGCCGCCGCATCTCGCCGCTGCCGTGCAGCTTGGGGTTGAGGCGTTTGCGCTGGCCATCGAGGAGCGGGACTAACCCTTTGCCACTGCAAAAGTAAAAGTGTAGGGGAATGGGTCGCCAGTCGGAATAGATGAGTTCGGCATCCCCGTGGACGGCTTTAATCCAGTCGGTGAGTTGTTCGCCGTTGGCAATGGTGGCCGAAAGCGCCACTAACTGAATTTCTGGCGGGCAGTAGATGATCGATTCCTCCCACACGGTGCCCCGCTGGCGATCGTTCATGTAATGGCACTCGTCAAGCACCACGACCTCAACCCCCGCAAGGGAGGTGCCCACTTCACCAATGGAGGTGCCGTAGAGCATGTTGCGGAAAATTTCCGTGGTCATCACTAAAATAGGCGCATCCCGATTAATGGAGACATCGCCGGTGAGTAGCCCCACCTGCTCCGGGCCAAACTGCTGCTGGAAGTCCCGCAGCTTTTGGTTGGATAGCGCCTTGAGGGGAGTGGTGTAAAACACCCGCTGCTGGCGGCTGAGGGCGCGATGAATGGCGTATTCGCCAATCAGGGTTTTCCCTGAGCCAGTCGGAGCGCACACCACCACCGATCGCCCCGCCTCTAGGGCAGTAATGGCCGCCTCCTGAAAGGCATCCAAGGAAAACGGCAGTTGAGCCAGAAAGTCTGCTAGGGCTGGCGATCGCTCGCTCATGGGGTTGGGGTCGGCTCCTGCACAAGAACCTCACCCTGTAGTAACCGTGCCGCTGCATCCAGTAACTGCTCTTCGAGGTAGGGCTTGGTGAAATAGCCCTTGGCTCCCAGTTGTGCCGCCATCTTGCGGTGGCGATCGGCCCCACGGGAGGTAAGCATGGCAATGGGCAGTTGGCTCAGCTTCGGATCCTTTTGAATGCGGGAGAGTAACTCGAGACCGTCCATACGCGGCATCTCAATGTCACAGAAGACCAGATCGCAGGGTAGCCCCGAGCGCAGTTTCTCCCATGCATCCTGACCGTCACGCGCTTGCTCCACCCGATAGCCAGCACGGGTAAAGGTCATCGAGAGCAGTTCCCGTACGGTAATCGAGTCGTCAATAATCAGCACCAACGGTTCTGTTGCCACTTCAGCAGGCTCAGCAACCCCAATCGTGGGATCGTGGCCAAAGGAACTCCGCCACTCCCGATCCATGCGATCTAGGGAGAGGTTTACAATTTCAAGCACGTCGGCGATCGCCATGGCGCGGCCATCCCCCTGAACTGTGACCCCGGCAATGCCCACCGGTTTGGGTACAGGCCCAGTCAACTGCTTAATCACAATTTCCTGCTCACCAATCACCTGATCGACTTGCACCGCCACCAGATCATCGCCACTGCGCAGTACCACCACCGAGACCATGCCATCGTCCTGGCTGCTGCCGCCATAGACATTACTGCGGCTAATGTTGCGACTGTAGATGAGCAGATCGCTCAATTTGCGCAGCGGCAGTTGGCGATCCTGCCAAGGTAGCACCTGCTTGCCATCCTCTAGGGTATGAATCCGCTCTTGGGGCAGATCCAGCATATCCTCGACACCATCAATGGGGAAGGCAATGCGGCAGTGATTATCAATGCAGCAGAGAGCCTTGGTAATGCTGAGGGTAAGGGGCAAGCGAATAGTAAACGTCGTTCCTTTGCCCACCGTCGAATCAATGTTAATGGTGCCGCGAATATCCTCAAGGTTTTTGCGCACCACGTCCATGCCGACGCCTCGCCCTGCGAGGGCATCCGCCTGATCTTTCGTGCTAAAGCCGGATTGGAATAGGAAGGCGTACACCTCTTGCCGCGAGAGATTCGGGGCATCCGCAGGATTGAGCAACCCCTTTTCAATGGCTTTCTGCTTCACCCGATCGGGGTCAATACCGCCGCCATCGTCACTGACGGCAATAATGGCTTGGCTACCTTGGTAAAAGGCGCGGACACGAATCAGACCTTTGTCGGGTTTCCCCAATTGCTGGCGTACCTCCGCTGGCTCAATGCCGTGATAGACGGCGTTATTGATGAGGTGGGTCATCGGGTCAAAGAGCTTTTCGAGAATGCCCTTATCAATTAGGGTATCTTCCCCTTCTACCCGTAGATCCACCTGCTTCCCGATGGTGCCGGCCACCCGTCGCGCTGCCCCAGGCAAGCGGGAAGACATTTCGCGGAAGGGCACCATGCGTGAGCGGCTCAGCCCTTCTTGGACTTGGGTGGTCACTTGGCGAAATTGCCGCGCCACCTGCTCCACTTCATCCACCACGTACTGGATGTCGTCTGCGGCCTCCCGCACCCGTACAATCCGCTCAATCACCTCCTGCGACAGGGTGTGGAAGCCGGTGAACCGATCCATTTCGAGGGCATCGAACTCCACCCCGGTGGCGTGGGCACGCGCCTCTTGGGTTTGATTCGCGCCGGAGCGTACCGCCGAGATGCCTAGCAGAGAACTCTCGAGGAGCGATCGCTCGTAGAGATCCTGCATCTGTTGGCTGACATCCCCCAATTGCTGTACCTGATAGAGCAGGTTATCTAAAAATTGGCGCAGGCGCTCTTGGCTATCCTCAAGGCTGTTGCGATTAACCACCAACTCCCCAACCAAGTTACTTAAACTGTCGAGGTGGCGTACCGGCACCCGCATGGTTTGCTCCACTAGGGCGGCGGATTTGGCCGCTTCCCGCCGTCGCGGTGCACTGGTCTTGGCGGCAGCGCCAATAATGCCTTCTAGCTCCTGAAAATCACTATCGGTGCTGGGGCTGGTGGGGCTAGGCGCAGCTACGGGTGCGCTAGGCGTTCCTAACAACTGCTCTGGATCACCAAAGTCAGCCGCAGATGCCTCCGCTGGCGGTGCAGGGGTCTCCTCTTGATTGAGCAATTGCTCCAAATCGTTAAATACAGGGGCGGCAGGGGCATCCTCCGCTTGGAGAAGCTGATCGAGTTCCGCAGGGGCAGCCGCATCCTCTGCTGGCACACTCTCATCAATGAGGGCATCCAACCCCTCTAGGACAGTACTGGTGTGCTCGGCAGTGCTATCCGGCGGACTACTGCTCTCGCTGACGGGTGCTGCTGGCTCTGCCCACAGATCCGTAACCTCTTCCACTACTGGTGTGACTGATTCTGCCCACAGGTCTGCAACCTCTTCCACAGGCGGCGTGCTGACAAATTCAGCCAACGCATCTGCCGCCGTATTTTCCACCACGAGGTTATCCAAGGCATCGGTGAGTTCGGGGGCATCCCCTAAAAAAGCCGCCACATCCGAAAAGGCATCCGCAGAAAGGGATTCAGCGTCAGGCACACTCAAATCCGCAAGCGCGTCGTCAATAGGTGGCTCTGCCACGGCGGCTGTGACCTCTGGGATAAGATCGGCGGCGGGTTGGAGGGTGGATGGACTCGCCTCCGTGAATTCCCCGAGGAACGCGGCAATATCAACCTCCTCGCTGGCGGTGTCTGGCACCTTCCCTAGGAGTAGATCGTTAATATCCTCTTCAGTGGTGATGTCGCTTGGCTCTTCCGAGAGCAGGCTATCAATATCTGTCAGTAGCTCATCAAGGCCAATGTCTGGTGTGCTGGCCTCTGTCGCACTGCTGCTGACCGTCAAGAAGTCGGAGATGTCTTCATCAATGACGTCGCTGCCCCCAAGACTGACCAGTTGCTCATCCAGCACTTGGTCGGTCCATTCTGCCGCCAAGTCCCCAGCAAGACCAAAGATATCGCCTAGCTCTTCACGATCGGTTTGGCTATCTTCCCCAAACACGGTGACCCCATCCCCTTCAAGGATAGGCTCCTCAACCATCTCTGCAAGCGCGTCGGCGGGAACGGGGGTGACGGCATCCACTGGGGCCGGTTCTTCAATGGGGGGAACCTCGACGGGTGCGGGTTCGCTGACAACTGGCGGGGGTGGCTGTAGCGCAAGCAGGTTCTCACTGGCGGTAATGGTATGGCCTTGGCCACTGAGAACCAGATCCCGTGCCGCCATAATTTCCTTGATCACGACCGGAGCAAGGGCGGTCAGGGGTTGGTTTTCGTTACTCACCACCTGCTGGGCGATCGCCAACAGGTCAACCCACTGGGGCAGGGCAAAGGTTTCCCCTAGTTGGCCTAAGTTGGAGCATTCTGCCATCAGCTGCTGGCGCACCGCCGCCGAATCGGGCTGCTTAAAGAGTTGTAGCATTGCCCGTAGGCGCTCCGGCACATCGGTCTGAAACACAAATGTATAGCTCGGATCAACCGGCGGGGGCGGGGCAACCGTCAAGGGGCGAGCCACCACAGGTTCTGGGGCGGGTGTGGTGCTGCCCTGGGTTAACGCATTGAGGTGCTCCTGCAGCTGATGAAACACCGGGTCAACCTTGGCAAGCGTGGCCGCGGCAATGTCCTCCGTCAGCCCAAACGGGCCTTGCAGTTCATCGAGCAGTTCCCTCAGGGCATCAAACCCCTGCAAAAACAGATTCTCTAAGGTGCTATCCACGGTGATAGGATGCTCCCGTAGAACCTTAAAGTAGTCTTCGAGTTTGTGGGCCGTGTGCTGAATGCTGTGCAACCCCAGCATGGCTGCTCCCCCCTTAACCGAGTGAGCCGCCCGAAACATCTCACTCATGGCTTCAGGGTCGTTGACCACCTGCTGCAAATTCATCAAACTCTCTTCAATGGTGGTCAGGTGCTCCTGCGCCTCTTCAATGAAGTAGCCGAGAATGCGCTTTTGTTGATCGCTTTGCATAGCCCCTCCCGGATTGCTTAGGCTTGGTCTTCAGTACTTTCAACACGGAACCGTTCCACCGACGTCTGCAGGTTGCGAGCCACACTCACTAGCCCTTGCAACGAATCAGACACCCGCTGCGCCTCTTGCGAGGTGGCTTGAGCCGTTAGCTCAATGGACTGCATCACCTGCGCCATTGCACGGGCAGACTCCGTTTGCTCAACCGTTGAGTTGGTAATCGAGCGCACCAGCGCATCAATTTGGGAGGACACCTGAATGATGTCTTCAAGGGAGTGCTTCGCCTGCTCTGCCCGCTTCGTCCCCTCAATCACCTGTTGCGTCCCTTCTTCCATGGCCGTCATCACCGCGCCGGTTTCACTTTGAATTTGCAGCACAATCTGCTCAATTTCTTTGGAGGCCTTCGCAGCACGGTCTGCCAGTTGACGCACCTCATCCGCCACCACCGCAAATCCCCGGCCCGATTCACCCGCCCGAGCCGCCTCAATACTGGCGTTGAGGGCTAGGAGGTTGGTACGGTTGGCAATGGAGGAAATCACACCGACAATTTTGGCAATTTCTTGGGAGGACTCCGCTAGCCGTTTTACTTTGCGGGTTGTTTCGGCCACCGTTTCGCGAATTTGAAGGATACCGGCCACAGTGCGCTCCACCGCCTCACCGCCCCGCAGTGCTGTTTCAGAGGCATTACGCGCCACCGCATTGGCTTCTTGGGCACTTTCGGCCACCCGCTGAATGGCGTTGGTCATCATTTGCACCGAGTTAAGGGTGACCGCTAACTCCTCCGCCTGCCGTAAGGCATCCGCAGAGAGGCTACGGGCAAAGGTTTCGTTTTCGGCAGCACCGCGGCTCACCTGCTGTGCCGCAACTTTTACCTGTTGCACAATGGTGCGGAGATTGTGAATGGTGAGGTTAAAGGAATCCGCCACGGCACCGAGCACGTCGGCAGTGACTTCCGCTTGTACGGTTAGGTCACCGCGAGCGGCGCCTTCCACATCGTCTAGGAGTCGGATCACCTGCCGCTGCAGATCATCCCGCTGCCGTTCGTTCTCTTCCGCTTTTTTCTGAGCGTCGGAGGTGATCTGCTGGATTGTATCGGTCATTTGGTTAAAGCTTTGCGCCAGCAGGCCTAGCTCGTCGTTACTGGTGACCGGTACCCGTGCGGTCATATCCCCAGCAATCACGGCATTACACTGAGCCTGTAGGTCGGTGCAGAAGCGCTTCACACGGCTAATACTCCGCTGGCCAAGGGCATAGGCGGCTAAGCCAGCGGTCAAGCCAGCGGCAGTTCCGCCGACAACGGGAACGGGGGCGGGGGCACTAAACCCGAGACCCACTGCCCCAGCAGCTAGGGCTGACAATACGCCAGTGGTGACGGCAGAGGTCAGGTTTTGCTGACTAAAGGATCCGGCAGCAGTTGCTGGGGAAGGGGGTGTTGGTGTCACCGTTGGGGTTGGGGAGGACACAGGTCGCGGTGGTGTCACGGGGCGGCTTGCGGCGGCGGCAGGCTGCTGGGCAAAGGTGGAGAGTTCTTGGGCACTATCCTGAGCACTTCTGGCGCTACTGGTTGCGGCTGGCTCCAAATCAAGGCTGAACTCCGCCAAGTCCGCGAGGCTATCTTGGCTGAGGTCAAATTCGTCTGGTAAAACCGCAAAGGTTTCGGTGCCAAGATCTGTTTGGGCTTCGCTATTACTAGGGCCAAAATCCGAGTGCAGTTGCGGGTTGGCGATCGTCATTTCTTCGTCAAAGTCAACAGGGGCGGGCGCTGGCTCTTCCGCGCTAAAGTCCTCTAGCTCAAAGCTGCCGAAGTCAAAGTTGGCAATTTCTTCTAGGGACTCTGCGGCCTCGGTCTCAACGTTTGTAAACGTATTGGGATCAAAGCTGCTCTGCTGCGAGAGGGCGATCGTTTCATCCCCAGTGACCTCCACTTGCGGGGAGAAGGGGGGAACGCTGGTCATGGCAATGGTTTCATCCTCGCCAAAGTCTAGGGGCGAAGCAGCTTCTGCGGCTGGCTCAGGGATGGAGGGGACAACGGTCGGATCCGGCGTTGGGAACTGCGACATGGCAATGGTCTGCTCTTCATCGTCAAAGAGGCCGGCATCAAAGTTATCGGGCGCTAGCGGCTCAGCCACCAAATCACCCAAATCGCTGAGGTCAGGGTTAGTAAAGCTCTCAAAAAGACCTTCTTCATCGGAGCTATCAGGCGTGGCGGCGGCAACCTCGGGCAGCAGATCGACCTCCGTTTCGCTGCTCAACAGGTCACTAATGGCGGCAGCAGAGGTTTCTTCCTCGACGGGGGGGGCTTCCGGGAAAAGCGCCAGTTCTTCTGCCGCTGGGGTGGCATCGGCTTCGTCAACGGCTGCCGGGAACGCTTGGAAGGGATCCTCAAGGGCGGGCGTATCGGCCTCGGCAGCAAAATCAAATAGGGCATCGAGTGCCTCGTGATCATCGGTGGGTGCTGCTGGAGCAGGTTCGCTAACGGGAGCCGCCTCAGCGCCAAAGGGGGAGTTGCCCATAAGCATGGTGACATCGTCTTCATTGACGGCGTCGGTACCGATGGGCTGAACCGATTCGCCGATGGGGATTTCGGGAATATTGTCCTCAAGACCAAACTCATCCAGGGTCAGGCTGGGCTGTGGCTCTGTTAAGGGGGGTAAGTTGAAGGGATCGTCGGCACTGTCAAGGGTGGCATCTTCGTCAAAGGGATTGAAGGCCGATGCCTCGATACCCATCGCGTACTCGCTTTCAATGCCGGAAATGTCTAGGTCGTCGAAGGGACTACTCTCACCAAGCTCTCCAAGGTCTGTGCCGAAATTCTCAAAGCTATCGAGGCTCAGTTCTGGGGAACTGGTGGCGGCTCCCTGAACCATGGTGTGGTCGCCTTGGAGGATGGTGTGATCCCCTTGGAGGCTGGTGGCCGCAGAGTCCTCGTTGTCCCAGTCGTGACCGCCATTGTGGGGAGCAGGCTCAGGGCTAATAAAGTCTTGGATTTTGGCAATACTTTCGTTGGCAAGGGTAATGAGGTCAGGATCAGTGGTGTGGTTGAGCACTTCTTGATACTGAGTGTGTGCCTCATTGTACTGTTGCTGGCAGCAGTAGATGTGCCCCCGCAGCAGTCGTAAATTGGGATCATCCGGTCGAGTGCCCACCAACGCATCGGTAATTTTTGCGGCTTCGTCGTAGTGTCCTTGAACGTAAGCGGCAACGGCTTTCTGGTATTCTTGGGTGTGATGGGTGCTACTGGATGCCATGGGCGTACTCCCAAAATGGACGGTAAAAGAGGGGAACTGGCGGCATAAGTAATACTAGATATTTACAAAGTATGCGCTAAACTTCGCTAAAGTAACACTGGGGTGTTAATTTTCCTGAACTGACTCCTCAGTGGCTGGTTTGTAGCGGCAGATTTACAAACCCCAGCGGGCACTCCGTAGAATGGCCAGTGGATCAAGGAGTTTAACAATCTGTTGCTGTTCGCCCTCGAGTACCCATTCACCCCGAATAAAGGGTGCCATGTTGTCGCTGATGTTGGTGGCGGGCTTGATCTGTTCGGTATTTAGCCACTCCATCCCTTTGACCTGATGCACGGCTAAGCCGACGATGAGTTCGTCGTCTTCGATCGCAATCACCGATAGTTCCGGTCGGTCGGTATTGAGAGGGGTGTCGTCTCCGAGGAACTTGCCGGTGTCGGTAACCCAGATCACTTGCCCCCGCAGGTTGAGGATGCCCAACAACAGGGGTGAGGTGTTGGGTACTGGGGTAATCCGGTCGGGACTGACGGCCACGACTTCCCGCACGCCAACGGCGGAGAGCGCTAAGGCATCGCCGGAGGCAATGGTAAACAGGATATGCAAATCCCCCTCTGGGGTTTGCAGGGCATCCATGGTGCCGCTTTCTAGGGGGGTATTTTGCGCTAGGAGATCCGAGCTACTAAACATGGTGCCTAGCCTCGTAGGAGTTGTTTGATGGTACCAATGAGTTCTTTGGGGTCAAAGGGTTTAGTGATATACGCATCGGCGCCCTGTTTCATGCCCCAGTAGCGATCAAATTCTTCCCCTTTTGAACTACAAATCACGACAGGAACATTTTGGGTGCGCGGATCTGACTTGATTTGGCGGCATACTTCGTAGCCGTTCATCCGGGGCATGACAATATCTAGAACCACAAGATCGGGGGTGAGGCTCTGCAATTGCTCTATGGCTTCAACCCCATCGCTGGCAATGGTTACTTCAAAGCCTGTCTTGGCGAGTAGTTCACTAATCATTTCCCGCTGGGGTGGGCTATCTTCAACAACTAAGACTTTGCTCATAGATTAAATGAAATCTGCTGCAAAAGGGTTGCTTATATTCTAGGAAACGATCTCCGCTCACGGTGTGACAAGTTTTTTGCTTTGAAAACAAAATAAATAATTCCCTTAGGGGGAGGGGGTCTCAACTGCTTTTTGTTCTAGCACGTCTGTGAGGGGTTCGGTGGTGCTGGCTTGCAGGGGGGAGGCGACACCAATGTATTGCTGGGTAATGGTGAGTAGCTCATTGGTGGTAAAGGGTTTGCTGAGGTAGTCGGTGGCACCGGCAATTTTGGCGCGTAGGCGTTCCGGTAAGCCGACGAGGCTGGTGAGCATGATGATGGGGGTGTAACGAAAGCGGGGGGTGTGGCGCAGTAGGGTGCACAACTCGTAGCCGTCGAGTTCGGGCATGGCAATGTCGCAAAAGATGAGGTCGGGGTTGAGTTGAAAAATAAGGCTGAGGGCGGTAAGGGGGTGGGCGATCGCGGTGGCTTCGTAGCCGGCCTCTTGGAGGGTGGATTCGACAACTTGACGGACGGTGGCGGCATCGTCAACGCAGACGACCCGGGGCGATCGCCGCCAGGCCAAGGGCGGGAAGGGACGGCTTTGGTTGTTGTTAGTGCTCTGGGAACTCAATTGAATATAGCCCTGATACAGGTAGGGCAGCAGCAGTTTACCGACGGTGACCACATCGCGCCCTAAGCAGCGACTCAGTCGCCGCACACTGAGGTACTCTTGGATCAGGGGTTCTAACTGCCGCAACCGCGGCTCGGGTGGGTTCGGCTTGAGGGTGGTGATTTCTAATGGCTGATCGAGGGAACGTAGGTAGGGATGGAGTTTTTTCCATTCCCGCAGATGGCTGAGGCTATCGTTGAGCAGCAGGCTAAGGGGTAAGCTATGCCACTGGGGGGTAAGGGGGCTGCTGCTGCAAAACTTAAACCAACCGCGATTGACGCTAACAATGTCAAAGAGGCTTTCCCGCAGGATTGATCGCCACAGGGTTTGAATTTGCGCCAAGGTACAGTGGGACAGCAGCCACCACAGGCACTCGTACTCTACCCAACTGGCACCGGAGCGGCTTTCAATTAGCTCTTCGGGATTAGGCAGGGGAATGCCTTGGCCGTAGAGGAGATCTTGGAGCCGTTCTAGACCCTGGCTGTAGCGATCGGCAATATAGACCAGATGGCCATGGCTGAGGAACAGCAGCCACACTTGATTGCGCTCATCTTCGATGTATAGCTCGCCGGTGCGTTGCCCTAGGACAAGGGTCTGGCACAGGGTATAGATGTCGGTATCGTTGAGGCGCCCTTCCATGGTGGTACCGGTGGCGATCGCCCTTATTATTGCCCTTATAAGGTAGCAGCGTAACGGCTAGCGCTGGGTATAGGAAGAGAGCAACTGTACCAATTGCTTGACGAGCGCTTCTTGGTCGCGGTTAATCTGGGGAAAGTCAAAGTCCTCACGAATGTGCACCTCAAACCCCGGCACCACCTCAAGGCGGTTCCACGTTTCCGGCTGGGGCGAACTGGGGGAAGGCACCTCCCGACGCACAGCACTGGCACGCACTGGCTCAGAGTAGCGATGCTCGGTGCGATCTTGTACCTGCTGTAAAAAAGCCAAGGCAGGATTGATCGGGGGCGGATTCAATTGTAGGTGCACCCCCTGCTCGAGGAGGGCGCGTAGCTCTGGCGTACTCATGCGGTAAACCAGCTTATAGATGGCACCCGCCGTGTAGCCTTCCATCAAGAGGCGGCGCACCACCAGCAGCTGTACCAGATGCCGATACCCATAGCGGCCTTCCCGGCCAATGCGGGCAGGGCGATCAATGAGCTTGCAGGAGGTGTAGTGGCGCACCAAACGCGGGTTCACTTCCTCTAAAACGCGGTTTTTAGAGTCTTCTTGGGGCAGGTGTTGGGGCAGTAGCTCGTTGGCAATTTCTACCAACTCATCTAATGACCATTGATCCTGAACGTGGATGTATTCTTGGATTGTTGCCATAATCAATTGAGTGCAGCCTTTTTTGAGTTTGCAACCCTACTCCTACGGTTGAAGTAAGAACGGTGTCAATTGCCTCTTCTGGCCTCTGGTGGGGCAGCCTCACCTACGCTGACGGCAGGGAACGCCTATAGGTTTAGGTAATTGAGACAATTTGCTCGGTTTATCAGTGAACCATGAGGCTATATTATCGCATTTTTTTGATTCTGTATCATCTTGGGTCTAATTGGGTCTAATTTTGTTTTAGGCGAAAATGCCCTAAAACCTCTGACGTGCGGCAGGATAAGGAACTTGTTCGGAAAAAATATACCACTACTGTAAGAACAAAATCCATCGCCGTACGACCAAAAAATTTCGCCTCCCCTAGCGCGTTGACCTATGAACCAGATTCAACTCAGATCCAACAATGCCTTGCAGTGTTGTCATAAAGTCTGGGTAGGAGACAGCCGCGGCACTGGCTTGGTGAATGGTACTGGTGCCTTTGGCATTGAGCGCCGCGATCGCCAAACTCATGGCCATGCGGTGGTCGCCGTAGCTCTCTAACGTCGTCCCCTGTAGGGGAGCGCCACCCCTAATATCGAGGCCATCGCCCAGTTCGCTGACC